>ENA-ORSA01000005-ORSA01000005.1-human-gut-metagenome-genome-assembly--contig:-NODE-5-length-258762-cov-9.548246_pt1 | contig 258762 bp, 242 predicted proteins | sample MGYA00242179_ERZ509142 | MGnify/ENA primary metagenome ERZ509142 (study PRJEB26280, sample SAMEA2338659) | human gut metagenome | biome: human gut; feature: human-associated habitat; material: faeces... | reverse complement strand
TCCGCTGCCAGCGGCAAAACTTTCATCAAAAACTGCCATGCTTATTTTGCGGCTGTTTTTTAATGTTTTTTTATTTTCAAACGAATAATTTTTGTTTTGCGCATTCTGCAATGCAAAATAATACGGCAAAGTATTACCCAGCATAAACGCACCGGCCCCGGCTGCCATAAGCACGCTGCCTAAAACCTGCCACGAAGCTGCTGCGCCAAGCCCGTAAAACCACCAGCTTAACGCCGCAGCAAGTGCAATGGCAAATACCGCGGGCAGCACAAACGCCGCTGTTTTATCGCCTGTAATTTCGTCATCAGGCTCTGCATCACTAAAATTTAAACGGTTTTGCTTAAAATAACAATTTACCAAAACAGTAAACAGTAAAACGGCAAGCGGTGCAAAACCTGCCGCTGCAGTGCTGATAAAACTATGTACAGCATTAAAGCTTACAATTATACTGCTAACTATTCCAACAACACAGGCAGTAAACACAAGCCCTTCCATTGCCGGTATGCCGCCGAACAAAGTTTTTCTGCCGCTTTGCAAAACAGGCTGCGAATAATAAACAAGCGGCAGCAGCAGTAAAAACTGCGCCGCAGCCAGAGCTGCCGTAAAACGCCAGTCCGCAGGCATTACAAAAAGCGGCACCGCCGCTAAAGCGCATAAGGCAAGTGTCAGCAGCAGGCAAATTTGCAGTTCTTTTTTAGTTAAATTTTTATTTGCAGCCATTTTCATCATGCCGTTTAACACTTACCTCTATTTTCATTAAATAATCATCGGCATAACGCTCCGATAAATAATTGGTTATATCATTCTGATAAATACTGCCGTTTGGTTCATAGCCAAGTTCATGGAGCTCACAGCAAAACTTGCGGTATTCCTCCTGCAAGGCATAGTATGAATTGCGGATGTACTTAACGGCATAGCTCCCCGCCGGTTTAATGTGCAGATAGCGGCTTTTGACCTTTTTTTCGATACGCGACGAATACCTTATAACGCCAAAGCTGCCGTTTACAACATTTTCATAAGGTATTATCTCGCCGAAAAAGAAATCATCATAAGCATTATGCTTGCTGCAATAATCCCACAGGCGCGACAATACTGCAAACTGTTCTTTTTCGCTGTTGTTTTTAAGCGTATCGCTGACGATAAAATATTCTTCCGGCACGTACTCCACCGTAATTTCGTCCTCCGCCACGTCAAACGCTTCCGCCATCATGCGCAGGGTATTGTGCAGAAGGCGGCGGCGGCGCGTCAGCATGCTTATCTTCTCCTTAAGCATCCTGTCCTTCGCTTGTAACAGCTCCACAAAAGCGTCCGTATCCCGCTTGTCCATATAGGTTTTAATTTCCTCAAGCGAAAGCCCTACCTCTTTAAGCGTGGTAATTAAATCGAACATATAAAACTGGTTCAGCGAATAATAGCGGTAACCGTTCGCCGCTGTTTTTACCGGCTTTAAAAGCCCAATATTATCATAATGGAATAAAGTATCTTTGGTTGTATTGCAAAAGGCGGCAAATTCGCCCGTTTTTAAAAGCCTCTGCGAAATTCTAAAAACCCCCTTGACTATGGTGCTGCACCATACTTTACTATTATTATAGCGGCAAAATTACTTTGCTGCAAGTGAAAGGGTGAATTATCATGAAACATGTTTATATGCTCTTTGCGGCCATTGCACTGGAAGTTACAGGCACAACTTTTATGAAGTTTTCCGTTATGCACGAATGGCTTATCGGTTATCCGGTAATGCTTTTATTAATGGGCTTTTCGTACTTCTGCCTCAGCAAGGCAGTTAAAAAAATACCCATCAGCGTTGCCTACGCAGTTTGGGAAGGCATTGGCCTTATGGGTACTGCCTTTATTGCCTGGATTATTTTTAACGAAGCAATGCCGCCGCAAAAGCTTTTTGCTTTTGCAATTATACTAATAGGGCTGACTATGGTTAAAAACGGCACAGCCCGCACCGGGAGTGAATAAAAATGGCTTATACAACCGGCATTATATACTTATTGCTTGCTGTTGCAACTGATGTTATCGCTAATATTTTTCTTAAAAAATCAAACGGTTTCCACAACAAAAAATACGGGTTTGCTTCGCTTGCCCTTATCGGCGTCGCCTTCCTGTTTCTGGCGCAGGCCCTTTTAACGCTTGATTTAAGCATTGCCTACGCAACCTGGGGCGCGCTTGGCATTTTAGCAACCACCTTTGTGGATAAATTGTTTTTCGGGTTAAAAATTAAACCTCTTGGCGCATTCGGTATACTTACAATGATTAGCGGCATTGTTATGCTGAAAATGTTGTAAAATTATAAAAGGAGAAGGCTTAAAACCTTCTCCTTTTGTTTTTGGTTTTTATTCCTCTTTTTTATTTTTATAAACAAAGTAATAAAACGGCACGGCAATTACGGCTGCGCCAAGGCCCATAATCAGCTGCTGGGGCTTAGCCTGTGCCAGAAGCCATAAGCTGGTAAGCACGGCAATAACCGGAATAACAGGGCCAAACGGAATTTTAAACGCACGCGGCGCATCCGGCATTTTTTTGCGGAATACCGGTATGGAAAGACAGGTTGGAATATACTGCGAAAAACGCGATACCACGCTGATGGAAGCAAGGAACGTAAAGCTGCCGGTATAGGCAATTAAAAGCGCGATAACGGTAGAAGCAATTATGCACCAGTAAGGAGCGTTAAAGCGGTTGCGCTTCGTCATAGCGGCAGGCAGCATGCCTTTTTCTGCCAAAGCAAGGCAGCTGTACGGAGTAACAAAAGACGAACTGATGCACAGCGCGCCGATGGAAACCAACGTGCCGGAAGCAACAATGCCCACGCCGAAACTGCCCGCAATACGCCCGAAAGCTTCCTGCACGGGAACCGTTGTATTGGCAAGGTCATAGCCCATTATGCCGATAGCACAGGCCAGAAGCATAAAATAAATTGCTGCTACAATGCAAATAACTACCAAAATTGCTTTCGGCAAATTCTTTTGCGGGTTTTCCATTTCGGAAGCGGCAACGGCGATACTTTCAAAGCCCGTAAAAGTAAAGAACAGCATTACAGCCGCCGTGCCGAAGCTGCCGGGAGTGTATTCACCGCCGGGGAACAGCGGTGTAAAATTGGCGCTGTCGATAAAGAAAACGCCCATGCCGATAAACAATACAAACGGCAGAATCTTGGCAACGGTTGCCATATTCTGGATAACCTTAAAGAGCTGCACGCCAAACAGGTTCATAACTGCCAGCAGTGCAAAAATTACGGTTACAATAATGTTTTTCATTAACGGCGTGCTTAACTCCGGCATAATGCCGCCCAAAGCAGTGGCAAAGCCAACGCCCATGGTAGAGAACGCAATAATGCGGGTAATCCACGTTAAAAAGCCAACCTCGTAGCCGATAAAATTGCCAAAAGCCTCTTTGGCATAAATGTATGGGCCGCCGTTATCTTTAAACAGTCCGCTAGCTTCGGCAAAGCAGAAAGTCATCGCCAATACCAGCAGCATATCAAACAAAAGTACACCAAGGCTTGCCGGGCCGATAATGCTCATGGCGTTGTTAGGCAAAAGAAAAATGCCCGAGCCGATAATGCTGTTAATACCGAAAAGCACTATCGTCCAAAAGCCCATTTTACCTTTACTCATAGTAACTTCTCCCTTATTTTAAATTAAACTTTATTTTTTAGATGCGGCAACCCTGTCAATAAAACCGGCAAAAATTCTGCGCATTTCCGGGTGCTCCTGCCACATATTTTCCGGGTGCCACTGCACGGCAACAATCTGGCTGCCTTCGGCGCTTTCAATTGCTTCAATAACTCCGTCCGGAGCTTTGGCCGTAACTTTTAAACCTTCGCCAACTTTTTTAATGCCCTGATGATGGCGGGAATTTACATACGCTTTGCCGCCCAGTGCTTCATACAGGCAGCTGCCTTCTTCCACCGTTACGTGGTGGGTAGGATAGCAGCCGTTTGCACCCTGAGAATGGCGGATATAAGCGTCAGGGTTCTGCGTTGCCAAATCCTGATATACACTGCCGCCCATCATAATATTAATAAACTGGCAGCCGCGGCAAATGCCGAAAATAGGCTTGCCAGCCTTGTAAAAGGCTTTAAAAATTTCTGCTTCAAACACATCGCGTTTGTAATTGGTCATACCGATATGCATCCACGGTTCTTCGCCGAAAAATGAAGGGTCGGCATCAGGCCCGCCGGGAATAATCAGCGCGTCGAACATCTCTGCATAATCTTCGCCTTTGGCACCCTGAACATCCGGCAGCACAATGGGCAGCGCGCCCAGCTCGTTAATAATATCAACCAGCCCGCGTGCGGTAAACGGCGCGCGCACAAGGTTAGTTACATCACTGGCGTACGGGTAAGTATCGGCAGTAATAGCAATACGTAATTTAGACATATAAGCCTCCTGAAATTAAAACATTTTACTGAAACAATAATTACAGCAGAAACTATTATACCGCAAAATTATAAAAAATTGAATTTAATAGTTAAAAATTTTTAACTAAAGTTCTGCTCACTGCACATATTTTATAAAAATTTACTACAAAAATAAAAGACCCTTCGGGCATCTGCCTAAAGGGTCTTAATTTTTAACTGGCGGAGTGGCAGGGATTTGAACCCTGGCGGGAGTTGCCCCCCCTAACGATTTAGCAAACCGTCCTCTTCAGCCACTTGAGTACCACTCCAATTGACTTACTTAATTAGTATACACTATGTTTTGCTGTTTGGCAAGTATTTAAAGCAACAATTTTAAATTTTTTCTGCGTTTCTGCGCGGCCGCTCGTATTCCACATCGCCGTTGGCCAGCGCCCACAAATAAAAACTGGCTACCGAAGCATACGGGCTGTAACGTTTATGGTACCTTTCTGCCAGCGCCGGGGTTATTTTTTTATGCCCGTACAACCTTTTAAGCCCGTTTTGAATAGCAGCGTCGCCAAAACTTAATATATTTTTGCGCCCCAGCGAAAAAATCAGCTGCATCTCCGCCGTCCATTTGCCAATGCCGTCAAGTTTTACAAGTTCTGCAATAACTTCTTCATCAGCCATAGCCGCAAAAGCGCCAAAATCAATTTCGCCATTAAGCACTTTTTGCGCCAGTCGTTTAATATACACGGCCTTGCGCCCGGATAGGCCGCAGCCACGCAGCTGTTCCTCCGTTACTGCGTCAATAGCCTGCGGCGTAACAGCACCGCCCAGCAATTCCGTAAAGCGCCGCCAGACGCTTGCTTTGGCATGGCGCGATATTTGCTGCCCCGCAATGGAATTAACAAGCGACACGAAAATATCTGGGTATAATTCTCTTTGAATAACCCCTGCTTTTTCGATAACGGCAGCCAGACGCTTGTCTTTCTTTTTTAAATAATTAATTTCTTTTTCACCGTATTCAAAATAAAGCATAGCGCTCCCATAATAAAAAACGCGCCTTGAAAGGCGCGGTAAAATCGTGGCGGAGAGGGTGGGATTCGAACCCACGGAGGCTTGCACCTCGCTGGTTTTCAAGACCAGAGCCTTAAACCACTCGACCACCTCTCCCTGCTAATTTTTTATTATATGATAAATATGCTTATCAGTCAAGCGTCATTACTTTAAAATTTCATCCGTGCGCGCCAGCACAAAGGCTTCTGTTTCCAGTGCTTTGGCCTCCAGCGTCTGCATTTTTGCCGCAGCCTGCTCCACATAAGCAGCGTCTTTAATAAGCCCAAGGTTAATTTTTACGTTATATAATGCACTGCGCAGCGCTGCCCTTGCAACAATGGTCGATACCGTTCCGTCGCTGATGGCATTGGGGTTGCCGGTTACAATAATTCTGCGTGCCAAAAGCAGCACCTCCATACTCTTTTCGGCAATCTGCATGGGAACATCTGCCGCCGCAACAGCTGCCTGCTGTATTGCAGCCGTACGCGCCGCTTTTTCTTCATCCGTTGTTTTGGGCATTTTATATGCTGCCATAAATTTGCCGAATACAGCCGCATCATCATCTGCAAGCGCCGTCAATTCTTCACGCAGTTTACCGGCAGCGGCAATAATCTGTGCAGTTTGCTGCTCATTTTCTTCGCTGCCTGCTTTACCAACAGTTAAATTGGCAAGCATAGCCGTAAGTGCCGCCGCAACAGCCCCGCAAAGTGCCGAAGCCGCACCGCCGCCCGGTGTCGGCGCTTTTGACGCCAGTTCTTCTAAAAAAGTTCCGCAAGTTATAGTTCTTAAATTTTCCATATTAACCTCCCGTTACTTTAAAATCAAACGCTTATTATTATATTCAAAATTTATTTGCCCTGCCTTTTTCAGCGCCGTGCTTAAAACATCAAGGTCCTTGCCGCTTTCGCGGATAATTTCCGCCCCTTTTACAGATGTATAACCGTCGCCGCCGGAAAGCAGAAAATCATTAACAGCAACGCTGTAATATCTCTCAGGGTTCAGCATACTGCCGTCTGCCAACTGCGTAGATATTAGCCTTCCGCCTTCCGGCGCAGTTAAATCTGCCGTTACAGTAAGCCCGGCGAAACGCACCCTGCCGATTTCTTTACTACCCAGCCCGTGCTCCAAAGCCTTTAAAATATCACTGCCGCGCAGCCGCACAACATATAAGGTATTGTTAAACGGTAAAATCTGTTTCAGCTCTCTCAGCGTAACATTGCCCGCAGGCAGGTTGGCGCGGATTGCCCCGCCGTTATAAAGAGTTATATCCGTTTGTAGTTCGCTGTTAATTAAATCCATAAAATAATCGGCAAGCGGCGATTCACCGTACTTTTCGTTAGCAAGATACTGCGTATTATAAGCCAGCATCTTACTGTAAACGGCATCGACACGCTCAAAATACGGCTGCAAAAACGCTGCTGCCTTGCTGTCGCGTTTTTGCGTTAAAGCGTCAGTTTCATAAACATTGGCCTCAGCTTGTGTAATTTTACCGGCATCCGCATCATAAAACAGTTTTATATGCCCTATTTGCCTGCCGTATTCACCTGCCTGCATTGCCGGAATGCCCTTATAAGAGCAGGCAAACACAGTATGGCTGTCGCCTGACGCCACAGCGTCAATGCCTTTCAGGTTATCCAGCACCGGCACTATTGCACCTGTCAGCATACCGTTTTCCATCTGTCCGCCGATATGCGCCAAAAGCACAACTATCTGCACGCCGTTTCTGCGGAGTTCCGCAGCATATTTATTTGCCGCTTCTGCCGGAGAGGTAAGTTTCAGCCCTGCCACCCGGTCAGGCTTTACTTTTTTAAACGCCTGCTCATCAAGCACGCCTATAATGCCTGTTTTTAAGCCATTGCGTTTAACCACGGCATACGGCGCAAACGGTGCGGGAATATTGCCGTTTGCATCTGTAATATTAGCCGCCAAAAGCGGAAAATCAGCGGCTTTGGCCTGACGCACTATAGCCGGGAAATTATAATCGAAAGCATGGTTGCCTGCACAATTTGCGGCAAACCTCATAATATTCATGGCTTCCACAGCGTTCAAGCCGTCAAAGCTGTCTGCGTCGATGCTGCCGGACAGCATATCACCGCCGCCAACAATAAGCGTACCTTTGGGGTTAGCTGCCGTAAGTAAATTAAGCGCAGCAGCCAAACGCGCAGCGCCGGGCGCATTTTCTGCGGCACGCAGCCTGCCGTGCAAATCGTTAACGCTGTAAATATCTATCTGTACCGGCGCTGCCTCTGCCAAAAAGGCTGCACAGCACAGCAGGATTACAAAAAATAAATTTATAAGCCGTTTCATAACATCACCAACAAAATAATTCTGCCTGCATTATTCGCTGCCGCTTGGCAAAATACCTGCAAAAAAAGCAGAGCCGTTAAGCCCTGCCTTTATTTTGATTTAAATATCTTTTTACCAATACTGCCGCCGCATAGCCGTCCAGCGGTTCCGGCGGCACACGCAGCCCTTCCGGCAGCAGCGCACGCCAGCCGTGCGGTTTGTTAAGCTGCCAGTACAAAGTACGTGCCTGTTCCGTACTGTGTTTTTCGTCAATTTCTATTACCGGCACGGCAGTAAAAATCTGCGCCAGCACTTTATGCACCGGCTGCGTATTGGTGCCGTTGCCGATAATTACCGCCTGCGGCAGCCCTTTGTTGCTGCAAAGCAGGTTCAGTGCTTCCGTAAGCTTTTTGGTTTCCACCCATTCGGCGTTTAAAACTTCGCCCTGCGGCGTTACCTGCGCCACGCCGGTTTTAAAGCTGCCGGGGTCTATGCCAAGCAAAAAACCGTTATTCAGCATCTTCAACCTCTAAACGCAGCAGCACCGGGCCGGAGGTATAAATATCGCCGCGGGCATACGCCTTAAGCATAACTTTGCCGCCAAGCGCCGCCATTTTTTCGCCGGTCTGCACCATAGTTCCCGCGTCAAGGTTGCCTACCTTGCCGGTAAGCGGGTCGGGCATTACGCCGGCACTTACAGCCGTATGGTTAACGGAATTGAGGAACATTAAAATTTCACGGTCCAAACCGTATTTAATACCGCTTACATCTATAACTTTGCTGTAAATCAGCTCGTTGTTTTTATATACACATTCGTTATGCACCAGTTCAATAGTGCAAATTGCAGGCTCACCGGCTATAATGTTTGCCACGGCGCGCAGCCTTACAAACACATTGCCGTCTGCCGCCTGAATTTCTTTTAAAGCCGCCTGGATAAGTTCGTTAGGCAGCCACAAAACGCCTACCGGTTCTTCGCTACGGATGCCCATGCGCTGCATGGCCGCTTCGTTAGCCGCGCTCAGGAACATTTCAAGCTGTTTGGTATTTTCGGCATCAGCAAGTTTGCTGCTTAAAACGCCTGCATAAATTACTTCGCCGCTGCGGTATACAACGTCGCCCTCACGCATGGCCACAATGCCGCGGCGCAGGCGTTCAGTAGTAGCCTCCAGCGAATTAACTTCTTTTTCAAGCGTTGCCTTCGATTCCGAAAGGCTGTTTACTTCCGCACGGGCACGCCCAAGTTCTTGGCGGCTGCTGTTAACCTCATTCTGAAGATGTGCTTTTTCGGCATTAATAGCCTCAATTTCTCCGTCAAGGTCCTGTATTTCCTTGTTGCGGTCAGCAAGGGCAGCACGGGCTTTATCCATTTCTTTCGCCGCTATGGCCTTTTCCCTGTTCAGACTGCTCAGTTCGTCCTGCAAACGTTCCATGCCAAACATTGCCGTTCTGGCGCTGTCTGACGATATTGCCATAACGATAATGGTCGTCGCCGCAATCAGCACGCCTGTAATTACCGTCATCAGCACCGAGGTATAGTACGGCCTCAGCCCGAAAACAGACAATTTTTTCTTACCTATTTTACTGCCCAGTTTATCGCCAATAAATGCAATCAGGCCGCCGACAACAGCCAGAATAATTATCAGGCGCAACCCAAACATAAACTCACCCCATTGGTTTTACGCATTTTTCTGCCGTAAAAGATAAATACCTACCATCAGGCAAATAATGTTCGGCAGTGCGCAGGCCAGAAAAGGATTCATTGCCCCGCCTTTGCCAAGGCCCGTTGTAAAGGTCATAATCGCGTAGTAAATAAAAATAACTATAATGCTCAGCCCCAGGCCGATAGAAGAACTCGTGCGCTGTTTCTGTGTTCCCAGCGGCGCGCCTATCATGGCAAAGAAGAAGCTGGCCATAGGTATAAATATACGCATGTAAATTTCGCACCAGTGACGCGCAGTCGGCTGGTCCTGCATTTCCAGCATATGTATGTATTCACGCAGTTCGCGGATGGTCATTTCTTCCGGCTCTTTCTGTTCCCAGGAAATTTGTTCCGGGGCAATGTCCAGAGGAATTATCTGCTCATCAAATTTAGCGGTGCTTTGCAGCCCTGCTTCATCATGTACGGAATAAACCGTGCCGTCAATCAGACGCCAGGAGCCGTTTTCCCAGCGGCCTTCTTTGGCAGTCTGGATGCGTGCCAGTTTATGATTGTCAAATTCCTCGATGGTAATGTCCATCATTCTGCCTGATTCTTCTTCAAAACGGCGGGCGTAGGTTAAACGCTGGGTATCGCCGCTCATGGTTTTAATGATAACATTATCCTGCGTTTTCGGCTTGGTGTTCTTTTTAATCTGGTATTCCAAAACGCGTGTATACTGCACTTTGGAAGCAGGCACAACTTTTTCGGCCCATACAACCGAAAACATGCTGACAATAAACGCCACTATCAGCACCGGCGCTACAATGCGGTAATAGCTGATGCCGCCGGATTTCATGGCGATAATTTCGCTTGAGCCGGACAATTTGCCGAAAGCCATAAGCGATGCCAGAAGCATCGACATCGGGAAAGTGTAGTTAATTACTTCCGGCAGGCTGTAAAAGAACAGCCATGCCACGCTGTCCCAGCTGGCGCCGTATTTGGTCATGTACTGCGTAATGCGGTACAGCATGGAACTGGCGATAAAAATACTTGAGAAGGAGGCTATACCGAAGATGAACGGATACAGCAATTCGCTCAGTACATATCTGTCTAACAAACGTAAACGCATCTTCTTCCCCCCTACATGCTAAAGTTTTCACCAAGGTAGTATTTGCGCGCTACCGGGTCGTTGGCAATGGTCTCGCTGTCGCCGTGCAGCAGTATTTCACCATTGGCAAGAATGTATGCTTTATCAACAATACTCAGCGTTTCGCGCACGTTATGGTCGGTAATCAGAATACCAATACCGCGCTGCGCAAGATGGGCAATCATATTCTGAATATCGGCAACGGCAATCGGGTCGATACCGGCAAAAGGCTCATCCAGCAGAATGAACGCCGGGTCTGTTGCCAAAGCGCGGGCAATTTCCACGCGGCGGCGTTCACCGCCGGAAAGCTCCGTGCCCTTGTTTTTGCGGATATGGTCGATATGAAATTCTTCAACCAGCGCATTCATTTTTTCATAACGCGCTTTTTCCGGCACATTGTTGGCTTCCAAAATGGCAAGAATATTTTCTTCCACCGTCATTTTACGGAAAATGGAAGCCTCCTGCGGCAGATAACCAATACCGGCACGCGCGCGCATATACATCGGCAGGCCGGAAATATCCTGCCCGTCCAGCGTTACCGTGCCGGAATCCGGCTTGATGATGCCTACTATCATATAAAAGGTAGTAGTTTTGCCGGCGCCGTTAGGGCCGAGCAAACCAACGATGCTGCCCTGCTCCACACGGATGCTGACATTATTTACAACGCGTCTGTCCGCATATTCTTTTACAAGATTAGCTGTTTCAATTACCACTATGCTGCCTCCACTTGTCCGGTGGTTTCTGCTGCTGCGTCCTGGGCTGCAGCTTCTGTCTGCGTTCCTTCGCTGCCTGCTGCGGCGTTATTTGCATCAGCCTGTGCGGGCTGCTTTTCAGGAACGTAAACTATTTTAATATTGCCAAATGCTTCGGCACGCTGGCCTGCTGCAGCATTACCGGCGTTATTCATAATCAGGCGGTTGCCGGAAACGGTATTGCCGTCCTGAGTTGCGGTTGCGTTGCCGATAAGTTCAACTTTGCCGTCGTTATTAGTGTCATAAATTGCTTTATCTGCCTTTGCGGTTAAATTACGCGGCGGGCTTACGATATCGACATTGCCGGTAGCTTCTGCAAGGCCGGTTTTGCCGTTATAGGTAATCTGCGCTGCCGTAAGCACACTGCCGTCGGTAGAAGTTAACTGCCCCCAGGAGCCGATGGTTTCAGCGTATTCAGCATCACTGTGATAGTCAATCTGCTCTGCCGTAAGCGTTTTATCTTCTTTGGTAACGGATGCTTCGCCTACTGCGGAAACAAAATCTTCATTATGCATTACAAAGGTTGCGCAGGTAATATGGGCATCGTCTTTATCGGCAACAACGCCGCCGGTAAGTTTGCCGCTCATGGTTTTGCTGTTAAATTCCGCAGCTGCGGCCGTAGCCTTGCCGCCGTCATGCAAAATTACCACATTGCCTTTGGCAGTGCCGTTGCCGCTGGTCATATCATATTCAATTTCGTCGGCTTTAACATTAAAACCGCTGCCCTGAGCCGCAAATGCCGGCACATATAAAGCAGATGAACCTAACAGCATAAAAGCCGCTGCCAGCGCCGCTACTGATTTTATTTTCATCATTACAGTTCCCCTTTCTGTACTTCGGCATGTCCGCTTAATTTAAAATGGTCAAATTTACTGCTGGTAACAATTTTATCGGCCAAAGCCGTATGTTCATCTTTAACAACCTTTACTTTGCCGGTGGCCGTAATAATATCGTCCTTCTGGTTCCAGCTGATTTCTTCGGCAGTTATCTCTCCGCCGGTAGAAAGCGTTGCCTTTACGCCGCGGTCGAGAGCAAAGTTCTTATCGTCATTATTAATTTTGCCGCCGCCGGCCGTAACGTCAATTACAGAACCGTCCTCGCGGTAAATTTTGCCCTTAACGCCTTTCATTACAGCTTCGCCGCTGCCGGAAATGCTTTCCAGCGCTTCAACCGAAAACTCCCACAGGCGTCTGCCGTCCTGCTCGCGGCTGACGGTAGTATTTTTTACTACTGCGCTTACCGCATTGGAAGCGGTATTTTCCGGGTTCTTCGGCGCCTCGCCGCCAAACATCAGCCAGGCAATTATTGCTGCTGCAATGGCAATGCCGCCTGCAATCAGCAAAAGCCCCTTATTTTTCACCTTGCTTCAGCTCCTTTTCTTCCGGCGGTGTGTACGGGGTATTCCAACGGTGCTGGAACCACAGCCAGTTATCCGGGTATTCTTTTATAACTTCTTCAACAATCTGCGTCATTTTCAAAGTTACGTTATAATCATCGGCCTTGCGGTCGCCGGTGTCTTCGTAGTAAATGGGGTCTTTAACAATCGCCAGATGCCCGTAATTTCCTTCCTTGCGCACAATAAATATCGGCACAATCGGCGCTTTAAACTTTCTGGAAAAATAAGCAGGCCCTGTCGGCGTTGAAGCCATTTTGCCGAGAAACGGAACAAAAATGCCGTCATAGCCGCCGTCCTGGTCGGCAATAAGCCCCAGCATGCGTTTTTTCTTCATGGCGCGGGCACAGCCCAGAATTTCGCTGGTACCGCGCGAAAAAATTTCCTGCCCTACGCCCTTGCGCAGTTCGTTCATAAAATCGCTGTAAATATGGTTCGGCTGCGGTTTTTCCACCGCGCTCAGCGGAAAACCCGACAACGCCAGCGCCGCACCCAGCCATTCCCAGTTATCCATATGGCAGGCCAGCATTACAACGCCTTTGCCTTCGCCGAGTGCTTCCCATAAAACATCGGGGCGGTCAAAGGTTACCAGCCCGCGGATATTGTTTTTATTTAATGCCGGCATATACATAATTTCCATAAAAGTTGCGCCCAGCTTGATAAACAGGCTGCGGATGGTTGCTTTCGCCTGTTCGTCCGAATAGCCAAGGCGTTCTTTTATTGTTTCTTCCGCCCTTATGCGCTGTTTTTTGGCAATTATGTAATAAAGCCTGCCAAGCCCCAGGCCGATTTTTACAACCAGCTTATAGGGCAGGTGGCTGATTATCCAGCTCATGCTCTTTAATAAATAGTAAAGCCACATTATTGTGAATCTCCCTGTCCCTGCTTCATATAAGCATTTACAATTTCATTCCATTTGCCCTGTGCCTTTAAAATAAGTTCGGCCGCTTCACGCACCGCTCCGCGCCCGCCGTTATTTGCGGCAACAAAGCTGCTGGCAGAAATTACCTCCGGCGCAGCGTCTGCCGGGGCACAGGCAAGCCCGGCATATAAAAGTGCAGGCAGGTCGTTTAAATCGTCGCCCATATAGGCAATTTCATCCTGCTTAAGCCCTCCTGCCGCGGCAAGGTCTGCTAGTATCTTTCTTTTATCTTTTATGCCTTCATAAAGCTCTGTAATGCCCAGTTCTTCCGCCCGGCGGTGAATAATGGCGCTTTTGCGGCCGGTAATAATTGCCACACGCACGCCGCTGCGCAGAAGGCAGCTCAGACCAAGACCGTCACGCGCGTTAAAGGCTTTAAAAAGCTCGCCCTCCGCGCCGATATTCAGGCTGCCGTCCGTCAGTACGCCGTCCACATCAAGGGCCAGCAGTTTTATTTTTGAGGCATTTTTTACGTTTCTTTCCATTATACCACGCCCTGACGTACAAGGTCAGTCATATGCAAAAGCCCGATAACATGGTTTTCGGCATCTACAACCGGCAGTACCGTAATCGGTTTCGGGCGGTTGCTTTCCATGATATGCAAAGCCTGTGCAGCCAGTTTTTCTTTGGTAATGGTTTTCGGGCTGGCCGTCATAAGTTCCGTTACCGGGCGTTTTAAAAAGTCCACGCCTTTGCTGAGCCCGCGGCGGATATCGCCGTCTGTCAGTACGCCCAGCATTTTGTTGTCGTCATCAACAACGGAAACAGCGCCAAGTCCTTTATCTGTAATAACAAACAGTGCGTCCTGCACGCTGATATCTGCTTTAACAAGCGGATTTTCCGTGCCGCTGTGCATAATATCCTCAACAGTAAGAAGCAATTTGCGGCCCAAAGAGCCTCCCGGATGGAATACCGCAAACTGGCTGGCCGTAAATTTGCGTTTTGAAAGCAGCGCCAGTGCCAGCGCATCGCCGTAAGCAAGCGCCGCGGTTGTGCTTGAAGTAGGCGCAAGCCCGAGCGGGCAGGCTTCTCTCGTAACACCGACATTTAAAACAATATCGGAATTTTTGGCCAAAGTGGAATTGGGATTGCCCACCATGGCAATTAATTTAGCGCCTATTCTGCGCAGCGAAGGCAGTATATGCAGCACTTCGCCGGTTTCACCGCTGTTGGAAAGCGCAATAACAACATCGCCTTCGGTTACCATGCCCAGGTCGCCATGAATACCTTCTGCCGGGTGCAGGTAAAAAGAAGGCGTGCCGGTGCTGGCAAGCGTTGCTGCCATTTTGCGCCCGATAATGCCCGATTTGCCCATGCCGGTAATAACGGTGCGGCCGGGGCAGGCCATAATCATTTCAACCGCTGCTTTAAAATGTTCATCTATGCGTTCAACCTGTTCCAGCACGGCTTCCGCTTCCATACGCAGAACCTGCCGCGCCTGTTCCAGCATTACATCTTCCATCAGGAAATCACTCCTTTAAATGCAGGCAGCCCAATCAGCCGCGTACAATTTTATCTATGGCCAGCACGTCTTTCAAGAGTGCTTCCAAATTATCCAGTTTTACCATGTTCGGCCCGTCCGAAAGAGCTTCAGCCGGGTTATCGTGTACTTCAAGGAACAAAGCATCGATGCCTACTGCGGCAGCCGCCCTTGCCATATGCGGCACATACTGGCTCTGGCCGCCGGAAGAAGTACCCTGCCCGCCGGGAATCTGCACGCTGTGGGTAGCGTCCATTACAACCGGGTAGCCGAGTTCACGCATAATGGCAAGCCCGCGCATATCCGTAACCAGAGTGTTATAGCCGAAACTTGCGCCGCGCTCTGTAAGCATAATGTTATGGTTGCCGGCTTCTTCAATTTTTTTGATAACGTTTTTCATATCCCACGGGGCAAGGAACTGGCCTTTTTTTACGTTAACGGTTCTGCCGGTTTTTGCAGCCTGATAAACAAGGTCAGTCTGGCGGCACAAAAATGCCGGAATCTGCAAAATATCGGCAACTTCCGCAACGGGTTCTGCCTGCGCGGGTTCATGGATATCCGTTACAATGGGTACGCCCAAATCTTTTTTAATCTGTGCCAGAATGGCCAAACCTTCTTTTAATCCCGGCCCGCGGAAAGAATTATAGGAAGAACGGTTTGCTTTATCGAAAGAAGCCTTAAAAACATAGGGCATGCCGAGTTTATCTGCAATGGCTTTGGCACGCTGGCCAATCATCAGGCTGCGTTCATAGCCTTCCAGTACGCAGGGACCTGCCATAAGCAGCATAGGGCAGCCCTGCCCAACTTTATAATTGCCAACTGTTACTATATTCATGTCTGCCTCCTTTATTTACTGATAGTTATTTTTTAGTTATTTACTGTTTTTTGCCGCAAAGAGCTTGTTGATTGCTTCCAAATCTTCGGGAGTATCAATGCCGATACCCTGAAAATCACTTTCAAGCACTTTTATTTTATAGCCGTTTTCCAGCGCGCGCAGCTGTTCAAGCCCTTCCACCTTTTCAAGCATGGTAGGTTCCAGCGCTGCGTACTGCAGTAAAAAGTCACGGCGGTAAGCATAAACGCCAACATGTTTATAAACGCGCATGCCTTCAATCTCGTTGCGCGGATACGGAATCAGGCTGCGCGAAAAATACAGCGCATAACCGTTGTCATCCGTTACAACTTTTACGGCAGCCGGGTCGTTGTATTCGCTTTCCTTCATCGGCACCTTCATGGTTGCCATTTTTAAATCATCATTGCCTTCAAAGGCTTTGGCCAGACGGTCAATAATATCCGGGTCAATCATCGGCTCATCGCCCTGCACGTTAATAATTACATCAACATCAGGATACTGCATGGCAACTTCCGCCAGACGGTCAGTTCCGCTCGGATGGTCAGGCGAAGTCATCACGGCTTTGCCGCCGAAGCTTGTAACGGTATCGTAAACTTTTTCGTTGTCCGTTGCTACAATTACATCATCCGGTTCTTCCGCTTCGCAGGCGCGCATATAAGTATGCTGAATCATCGGCTTACCGGCAATCAGCGCCAGCGGCTTGCCCGGCAGCCTGGTGGAAGCATAGCGGGCCGGAATTACACATAAAACCTTCATTATTTCTTCGTCTCCTTTTTAATGGCATTGACAATTGCTTTTTCAAACAAGTCCTGCCCTTCGGTAATCATAATATCCATGTTTAATATGTACAGCGGCAAATCCCTGTTGAAGTAAATAAATTCGGTCGGAATTTTAACCGCGTCTTTACCGGTTGTAATAAGCGCCACCGCTTCTTTGCTGGCCGCACGCTCACTGATGTACTGCATTTCCAGCATACCGTAATCGTGATGGTCAGGATAGCGGATTGCTTCGAGGATATCAAGCCCGATACCGACGAGAGTCTGCTCGAAAGAGGACGGGTTGCCGATAGCGGAAAAGACCATAACTTTTTTGCCCTCCAGTTCGGAAAGTTCCAGCGTATTTTCATGAATGCCCTTGTACCAGTCGGCAATTTCGACAAAGTTTTTCGGGTGATGGATACTTTCGATAACCGGAGCACGGTCGTTATATTTTGCAAGGTTTTTGCGGAGGTTAATACGGCTGAACTGCGAGCTCTGGTCGGTTTTGGTGAGCAAAAAGAGCCCAGCCCTGTCCAGATGCTTCAGCGGCTCGCGAAGTGTGCCGCGCGGCAGCAGGCAGCCGTTGCCAAACATATTGTAAGTATCTACCAGCACCACATCAAGGTCGCGGTACAAATGCCAGTGCTGATAGCCGTCGTCCATAATAATTACTTCAGCCTTCATTTTATCTACGGCAAACTGGCCGGTAACGGCACGGTTTTTACCGATAATAACGGGAATGCCGGGCAGGGTTTTTGCCATCAGGTAAGCTTCGTCGCCTGCCTCATAAGCCGTCATGAAAATCTTCTTGCCGTCACTTACCACGCCCAGCTCTTTATCCCAGTGAGAGCGGTAGCCGCGGTTTAAGATAACAACATTATAGCCCATGCTTTTAATCATGGCCGCAACTTTCTGCGCGGTAGGGGTTTTGCCTGTGCCGCCAACGGTAATATTGCCGATGGAAATTACGCAGCAATCAAGTTTTGTCTGTTTAAAAAAGCCCACGTTATACAGCCACAATTTGCTGCAAACGCCAAATTCGTACAAATAAGAAAAGAAACGCAGCACCACTAAAAGCACGCTGCTCATAAAAGGCGTTTCCGTGCCGTGCACCATCTGGTACACATACTGAATAATGTAATCTGCATGGCGCAGGCTGATGCCGCCCTCATCATTAAGATTGCGGATATTGGTCGGGTAACGCGACATAATGGTTGCCGGAACAGTAGTAATACGCAGCAAATCTTCAAGATATTCAATACTGCGCACGGCAGCGCCGCGGTTTTCCTTAATAACCTGCAAAGACGCTGCGCCCATTTTGGCACGGCGTTTATCATCGTTTATAATATCCAGCAGCTCTTTGGTAAGCTCGGGTATGCCGCTCACCATTTTGCAGGCGCCAACCTTGCTCAAAAGCGAATAGGAATCTTTAAAGTTCTGCATGCTCGGGCCAACCAGAATAGGTTTGGCATGAGCGGCGGGTTCAAGTACGTTATGGCCGCCGTGTTTAATTAAAGAACCGCCCACAAACACCACATCGCCGACGGAATAAATGCGCCCCAGTTCGCCGATGGTGTCAATCAAAAGCACCGGATACTGCGGACGTACGCCGTCAATTTTCAAAAGCTTGGAACGGAGCCCAACTTCATAACCAAAATGCCCAACCAGGCGCACAATTTCGTTAGTGCGTTCCGGCTTGCGCGGAGCAATAACAAGGCGCGCGTCAGGATAAGTTTCCTTAATGGTTTTAAAAGCCTCCAGCATGGCTTTTTCTTCTGTAGGATGGGTAGAACCGGCCACAATAACCGGATACGCCCCTTCGATGCCCAGTTCTTTTTTATAATTATCCAGATCCTCTTGCGTAACTTCCGCATAGGTCTGGTCAAACTTGGTGTTGCCTGTTACATAAATTTTGCTGGGGTCTGCGCCCAAATGGCGGATATAATCAGCGTCAATGCTGGACTGCATGCAGAAGCGGCTTACAGTATTCAGCATATCATCCCAAATACCGTACAAATAGCGGTAGGTTTTTACCGATTTTTCGGAAATACGGCCGTTAACCATCATTACCGGGATATTGCGTTCACGCAGCGCGCGCAGAAGATTAGGCCACAGTTCTGTTTCTACCGGCATAAAAATGCGCGGGCGGATTCGTTTTACGACGGATTCCGACACAAAAGGCAAATCCAGCGGGAAATAAATAATGGCATCTGCTTCCGGAATAATCTGGCGTGCCATATCATAACCGCCAACTGTAACAGCCGAAACCAGAATCGGAATTTCCGGCATTGCCTTGCGGATTTCCTTTACCAGCGGGCTGGTTGCTACAGTTTCGCCAACGGACGCACCGTGAATCCAAATACAGCCCTTAAGCGCAACGGCTTCAATTTCTTCATCGCGGATACCGCCAAGGCTCTGGCGCATCCTGCGTGTAAAGCCTTTTTCACATATCGAACGGTAGATGAAATACGGCATTACGAGGAAAAATGCGCCAATCATCAGTAAATTATAAATTATATACATCGGCTACCCTCATTTCGTTTCCTTGCTGCGGTACTGGATTTGATAAAGATGGGCATACAGCCCGTTTTTGGCAATCAGTTCATCATGCGTGCCTGCTTCCACAAGTGCACCATGTTCAAGCACCAGAATCTTATCGGCATTTTTAATAGTCGAAAGGCGGTGCGCAATTACAAAGGACGTACGCCCTATCATCAAACGGTCAAGGGCATCCTGTACAACACGTTCGCTTTCCGTATCAAGTGCGGATGTCGCTTCATCCAAAATTAAAATGCGCGGATTTTTAAGTATTGCCCGGGCAATAGAAATGCGCTGTCGCTGACCGCCGGAAATATTCACGCCGCGGTCGCCGAGCATGGTTGCATAGCCCTGCGGCAGCTGGCTGATAAATTCATCGGCATTAGCCGCTTTGGCAGCGGCTTTTACCTCATCAGGCGTTGCATCAAGCCGCCCGTACAAAATGTTATCATAAACGCTGCCGTTAAAAAGCATAGTTTCCTGCGGCACTATGCCAACCTGCCCGCGCAGGGAATCAAGCGTTACATCTTTAATGCTGTATCCGTCAATGCGGATGTCGCCGCCGGTAACATCATAAAAACGGGGCAGCAGGCTGGCAATGGTAGACTTGCCTGCGCCGGATGGACCGACTATGGCAATTACCTCGCCTGGGTTAACGGTAAAGGACAAGCCGTCCAACACTTCTTCCTGCGGATTGTAGGAGAATTTTACGTTATCAAACTCAACCTTGCCATTAACGGGCGGCAGAATTTTGGCATTGGGGATTTCCTTAATGGCTTCCGGCAAATCAAGCACTCCAAAAACACGTTCTCCAGCAGCCAATGCCTGCTGAATACTTGCCGCTACTTTGGTAAGGCGTTTGATAGGATTCGCTATATTAACAGCATAAGTCAAAAACGCTACCAGCGCACCGGCAGTAATATCACCGTCAATAACGCTGCGCCCGCCGTACCACATAACAATGGTTACGCCAACGGCAGCTACAAACTCAACCGTCGGAGTAAGCAGCGAATTTAACTTAATATTTTTCATATTGGCATAAAAATTTTCTTTATTTTGATTGTCAAATTTATTAGTTTCATAATCTTCGCGTACAAAAGATTTAATAACACGCGCTGAAGATACGCTCTCCTGCAAAACAGAGGTCAGTTCTGCCGTGCAGGCCTGTATTTCGCCGCCATTTCTGCGGATTTTCTTGCCGAAATAATCCATGCACCATAAAACTGCCGGGAATGTACAGAAGGTAAACAGCGTCAGTTTCCAGTCCAGCCACAGCATGGCAGCAATACTGCCCACCAGGATAAGCCCTTCGGTAACAAATTCTACCGCTTTATCTACCATTGCCGTCTGCATGGCAGCAACGTCATTGGTAACGTAACTCATAATGGTACCGGTTTTATTTTTGTCATAAAAAGACATGCTCAGTCGCTGCAGCTTACGGAAAATATCTCCGCGGACATCAATTACAACCTTCTGGCCAACCCAGCTCATAAGGTAACTTTGCCCATAGAAAAACAATCCTCTGACAATAAAAACTATTATGATACTTGCTGCGATATAATTAAGCATTACCGTATCTTTATCTACAAGTACCTTATCAACAACATCTTTAATAATCCACGGCAGGTACAAATTACATCCAGCTGCCATCATTGTACAAATAATAGCAATGGTAATTCTTATTAAATATGGACGTACATAACTTAACAAACGAAAATATAAATTCATTTTTTCTCCTTGGCTACGCGGAGCACAAGTTCCGCAACTCGGTTTACCGCACCGGGGGCGCCCAATCTTTCTCTTACGTACTCTAAATCCTGTTTCATCTGAGCATTGCGTTCAGGTTCCAAAAGATGCAGTGCTTCCTGCGCCGTTTTTTCAGGCGTAAAGTTCTCCTGCAATAACTCCGGCAAAATGTGCCTGCCTGCCACAATGTTCGGCAGCCCGATATCAGGTATGTTAATAACCCTGCGGGCAATAAATGCCGATATGGGAGAAGTTTTATACACGATAACGCAGCCCAGCCCGCACAGCGCAGCCTCAAGAGTTACCGTTCCGCTGGTGGCAAGCGCCAGGTCTGCAACACTCATTACATCGTAAATATGCCCTTCCACAATTTTCACTTTCAGGCCGCTTTTTTCAATCATGCCCTCCAGCATTTCTTTCGGTATTGTAGAAGCTCTCGGCATGGCAAAATCAATATCGGGCTCTTTTTCAGAAATTAATTTTGCCGCGTCAAGAAGCGTCGGCAGCATTTTCTGTATTTCCATTAAACGGCTGCCCGGCAGGAGCAAAACCAGCCTGCGGCCGCTTTGTTTGCCGGCAAAATCCAGAGCCTGCTTTCTGTCAAGTTCCGGCTTTACTATATCTATCAGCGGATGGCCGACAAATTCCACATCGGCCCCTGCTTCTTTATAAACATCGTACTCGAACGGAAAAATAGAAGCTATTTTGGTAACCAGCTTAGCCACTTTCGGCGCGCGCCCTTTGTTCCAGGCCCACGCAGAAGGCGGTATATACGAAACAACGGGAATACCCTTGTCTTTTGCAAGCTTTGCAAGCTTCATGTTAAACCCGGGGTAATCAACCGTAACCAGGCAGTCCGGCCTGCGTTCATCCATTATCCTGCCGAAATCACTGCGCAGTTTGAAAAGCGCCGGCAGTTTCTTTACAACTTCTATAAAACCCATTACGCCATGTTCTTTTATATCAAACAAAACCTCGCCGCCGGCTTCACGCAGGCAGTCGCCGCCCATGCCGAACACTTCGCAGGAAGGGTCTATTTTTTTCAGTGCCTTTGTTACGGCAGCAGCGTGCACATCGCCGGAAGCCTCACCGGCAGAAATAAGTATCTTGGCCATAACGGTTCCTTTCTTCTATCTGTTTTACTTTATTGCATACCAATTCATTATATATTATAACACAAAAAGGCCGGACTTTAAGTCCAGCCTTGCGTTTTTCTCAATAATTTTTCAATTATTTTGCAACAATCGTAATACCATGTTCATCAGCAAGGGCAACTACCTTTTCACGCTCTGTTAAAAGCGTATGCCCTGCCTCAATAACCAAAGCCTTGCAGCCAGATTCTATCATGGACTGAATTGTTTTGGTGCCTACGCCCGGCACATCAAAACGGTCATCCTGCGCAGGTTTGGCAGTTTTGGCAACAACAGCGTCCTTGCCGAGTTTGCCGCCGCGCAAAATGCAGGCATCAGTGCCTTCTATTGCTTCCACAGCCATAACAGCCATGTTTTTTACAACAACCGTCTGCCCGATATCAAGCCTGCCAATTTCTTTTGCCATTTTATAGCCAAAATCCATATCTGCCAGTTCTTCCGGCGTAGGCTGGCGTTTGGTCAGCACTCCCGGTCCTGGCATCAGCGGCTTAATCAGGTAAGTCTGGTCCATAACAAAAATTTCTTCGCTTTCCAGTTCTTTCACGATAGCGTTCATTATGGTATCGTCCTTACGGTCGGGCACGGAAGAAAGTATTTTTAAAGCACGCATATCCGGAATGATAGCGCCTTTTTTATACAAAATTTCCTTTGTAACCTTGCCAATCATGGTTACGATTTTAACATTATTCTTTTTTAAAGTAGAAATAATCTTGCCAATTTTTCCGATATGAATATCGTAGTAAACATCAGCAACCTCCGGCAGTTCCGGGTCAATATCCGGCACAACGCCGATAGCAACTATACGGCAGCCGCGTTCTTTGGCAGATTTTGCAACATCAACAGGCAAATGCCCGATACCGGAAAGCAGCCCCAGGGTTTCAGTTTCCATCAAGCCACCACCTTAATTTTTCGGGGTTCTCAAAATACCGCGCTCTGCCGTACGCAGGAAACGCATTAAATGTTCAACCGGCTCGCAGCTGTCAAGCTCCTGTTCCATGGTTGCGATTGCTTCCTGCAAAGAAAGCCCGCTGCGATACAGAATGCGGAAGGCCTTTTTCAGCTGGCTACGCTCTGCCTGCGGAATACCGGCACGTGCCAGGCCAACGCTGTTCAAGCCGAATACATAAGCCGGCTGGCCGGATACAATCATAAACGGCGGCACGTCCTGATTTACATGTGCCTGCCCGCCAATCATGGCGCTGCGGCCGATTTTGCAGAACTGATGCACGGCAGCAAGACCGCCGATAACGGCACGGTCTTCAACCGTTACATGCCCTGCCAGAGTTGCCACATTAGACATAATAACATTGTTGCCTACAATGCAGTTATGTGCAACGTGGGTATAAGCCATCATCAAAAGGTTATTGCCGATAATTGTTTTGTTGCCTTCGCCGGTTGCACGGTTTACCGTGGTGCATTCACGGAAAATGCAGCCGTCACCGATAATGGTGGAGCTGTGTTCTCCGGCAAATTTCAGGTCCTGCGGCACTGCGCCGATGGAACAGCCGGGGAAGAAGGTGCAGTTTTTGCCTACCGTAGTATGTTCATGGATAACGGCATGCGGATAAAGTTTGCAACCATCGCCAATTACAACATCGTCGCCGACAATGGCATAAGCGCCGATCTCCACGTTTTTGCCTATTACCGCGTTCGGATGCACAATCGCCGTCGGATGGATTTTATGTACAGGCATTATTACCGAATTCATCATATTCACTCCTCAAAATTAACCGCTCATTTTAATCTGCAAATTCTTATAAACGATTTGCAACTTACTATTATATATTCGCAAATCAAATCTTTTTTTCACTTTCCAAAATCAGCTTTTATAAGCGGTTAACTGCAAAATACGCCGTTTTTCTTTAATTTTTCAGCAAATACAACGTATTTTGTTAAATTATTTTTTTGCGTCCATAATCGCAAAGGTGCATTCACATTCGCAGGCAACCTTGCCGTCAACCCTGCCCTTACATTCGCAAACGCCCATGTTGCCGCGGATTTTGGTAATAATCGCTTCGGTAATTACCTGGTCGCCGGGAATAATCTGTTTGCGGAAGCGCACATTGTCTATTTTGCCGAACACGGCAATTTTGCCGCGGTTTTCTTCAGGATAAAGCAGTGCTACGCCGCCAACCTGAGCCATGGCTTCAATCATTAAAACGCCGGGCATAATCGGGTCGCCGGGGAAGTGGCCAAGAAACTGCATTTCATTCATGGTAATATTCTTAATTCCCACTGCACGTTTCATTGGTTCCAGTTCAATAATGCGGTCAACCAAAAGCATGGGGTAACGGTGGGGAATAATTTTCTGAATTTCGCTTGCTTCTAATACGGTCATTTTTCTTCCTCCTTTAACTGATAGGCCCTGATTTGTTTTGCCAGCCCCGAATTAAACGCATGCCCTGACTTAACGGCAATAACATGCCCTTTCAGCGCGCCGAGCAAATACAAATCACCGACAACGTCAAGTATTTTATGGCGGATTAATTCGTCCTCAAAACGCATCGGCGTTAAAACCTTGTCTTCATCAAAAATAACTACGTTTTCAATGCTGCCGCCGAGGCCAAGCCCCATTGCCTGCAGCTGCTTGATTTCATGCATAAAGCCGACTGTACGGGCACGGGCAATTTCCTTTAAGAAGCTTTCCTCTGTCAGCTCGATATCAAAATACTGGGTTCCCAGCTTCGGATGCGGATTAATGGAAACAAAGGAAATGCGGTATCCGTCATATGGCTGTATGGTAATATATTTATCGCCTTCGTAAACGGCAAAAGACTTCGGCACGGCATAAACCCTGCGCACAGCCTCCTGCTTAACGCGCCCTGCCTGCAAAATCAAATCGCAGAACACTGCGGCGCTTCCGTCTGTTACCGGCGGCTCCGGCGAATTCATTTCAATGCGGCAGTTGTCAATCTGCATGGCAGCCAGTGCCGCCATTAAATGCTCAACCGTAAAAACTTCCGCGCCGTTGGCGCTTAAAGTTGTGGCCTTTAAAGTAGAAGTTACGTTTTCTGCCATAGCCGGTATTTCCGGGCGTTCCGGCAAATCCGTCCTGACAAAAACAATGCCTGTATTAACTTCTGCCGGGCAGAGCGTCATCAGCACTTCCTTGCCGGAGTGCAGCCCAACGCCCGTATAAGATACTTTTTGGGCCAAAGTCTGCTGATATTCCTGATTCGGCATACTTTTCCTCCTGTCTGATGTTTATTTTTTACCGGCAAAACGCTGCCGTCCGTCTTTCCAACGGTCATGCACCCAGAACCACATCGGCGGGTTTTCTATTATTTCGTGTTCCAGCACCGTAATCAGTTCTTTGGTAACATCGTAAAAATCTTTTTCCTTATCTTTGGTACGCGGCGTGTAAAGCGGCGGATAAATCTTGGCGCGCAAAGTTCCGTCCGGATTATTGTGCATAAAAATCGGCAGTATCGGCGAGCCGTACAAACGCGATAATGCCGCCGGTCCGTATGGGGTAATACATTTTTTTCCGAAAATTTCTATCTCCACGCCGTCATCATTGGTGTCCTGGTCAAACAGCACGCCCAATAAATGTTTCTCCTTCAGCATGCGGCTAATGGCCAAAAGTCCGCTTTTACCGCGGTTATAAGCCACCTTCTGCCCAACCATTTCACGGTATTCATTTATAAAACGGTCCATCTGGCTGTTGTTCTGCTTGCGCGTGATGGAAAGCATCGGGTAACCATGCAGCGCCACCGTCGCTCCCAAAAGCTCCCAGTTGCCGAAATGCCCGGTGGCCATGATTACGCCCTTGCCTTCTTTATAGGCTTTTTCAAGATATTCCAGCCCGTCAACGGTTACGAATTTGTCGATATTATCCGGCTTCAATAATGGAAACCGCATAACCTCAACAATCATCCTGCCGAAGCGGTGCAGGCTGTCCTCGGCAATCTGCCTGGCGCGCGCTTCGTCAACGCCAAGGCATTCCTGCACGTTGGCCGCAGCCATTTTAAGCCTCCATTCAGGTGTTGCCATAACCGCAACGCTTCCCAGAAAATGCGCCACGCCATTGCGTACAAATTTAGGCGATACGCACATCAGCCAGCTGAAAAATTTAACTATGTAATAAGCAATCAATTACAACACGTCCTGCAAAACTTTATTTCTTTAACTCTGCCAAAGCCTTTTCAAGCTCTTTTACTTTTTTCAGCAAATCGCCAACCTTGCGCAGGCTTGCTTCCTGCTTCAGCCATTCTTTGTACGGCTGCGCCGGGAAACCGGCACAAACGGAATTATCGGGAATATTATGAGTAATGCCCGTCCTGCCTGCAAACTGGCAGTTGTTGCCGATAGTGATATGGCCTACGGTGCCTACCTGGCCTGCAAAAACGCAGTTATCGCCGGCGGTTACGCTGCCGCTGATGCCGACATGCGCCACGACAAGGCAGTTTTTGCCCAATACGTCGTTATGGCCGAGATGTACAAGGTTATCAATTTTGGTACCGGCGCCTACAACCGTGCTGCCTGCGGTAGCCCTGTCTATACAGGAATTGCTGCCGATTTCAACCTCGTCCTCCAGCACAACATTGCCTGCCTGCAGAACAAAGCTGTGTTTGCCGGTCTTTTTATCAGTAATGTAGCCGAAGCCGTCGCCGCCGATAACAGCGCCGGACTGCAAAACAACCTTATTGCCCAGCACGCAGCCCTCGCGGATAGTAGAACTTGGATAGAACAGGCAATTACTGCCGACCTTTACGTTTCTGCCGACATATACATGCGGGTAAATAACGGTTCCGTCACCGATTTCAGCACCCTCATCAATATAAGCAAAAGGCATAACAGCAACATCTTTGCCTATTTTCGCGCTGGGGGCAATATATGCTTTGTCGCTTACAACACGTTCTACTTCAGCCCTGTGGCGGAACAATTCCAAAAGAGCGGCAAAAGCGGCACGCGGATTTTCCACCCTGATTACCGGGCGGTTATCCGGAAGCGCAGGGTCATCAAACCCGAGCACCATAACGCCTGCCTTGCTTAAATGGCAATGTTCCACATGCGGCGGAACGGCAAAGGAAATATCATTGGCACCTGCTTCAACAAGGCCGTTAACACCGGTAACCTTTAATTCAGGTGCATCGTTTTCCAGTTTGCCATGCAAAAATTCTGCTAATTCACGGACAGTTTTTTCCATCATACAGCCTCCTGTATAACCAGCTTATTTAAAAAGCGGACGGCCGTGCCGCCCGCCAGGTTACAGATTTTTTATTTCATTTTGGCAATTACGTCTTCCGTAACATCAACGCCGCCCTGCGGCACTGCGTCTTTAATCAGTACTGCGCCAAGTCCCTTTTCTTTGGCAACTTCGTTTAATGCGGTATCAAGGCTGGCCTTTAATTTATTCTGCGCTTCAGAACGGATAACATTCATTCTGGAAGTATAATCCTCCAGCACTTTTTTGCGTTCGTCCCCGGTTTTGCCTTCCAGGGCAGTGTTCATTTCATCCTGCAGTGCTTTGCCTTTGGTTGTTACTTCTTCCTGCACGGTTTTTACAACCGCAGCCTTGCTTTCAACGGCGTGCATGTCAACAACGCCGAATTCCGCATTACGGCCGCTACAACCAAAAGACAACAAAGCTGTTGCAGCCAGTAAACCGGCAATAATTTGTTTTTTCATCTTTTATCCGCTCCTGTTATTTTGATTTCTTCAGTTCTTTTATTACCTCAGCGGTAATATCGTCTGCTTTTACATTTACTTTAACTTTATTAAAAACAATGGTATAACCGCGTTCTTTGGCAAGGCGCGTTACCCTGCTTTCAATATCATGGCTTATTTCCGAGGCAATTTTATCATTGCCTTCTTTAATCTTATCAAGCCTGCCGTCAATTACAGCCAGCACCTTGCTGAAAGCCTCCGGTCCCTGCTGCAAATCCTTATCGTCTTTGGCGATATCCTCCCGCAGCTTTCCGTGCAGCTCACTGCGCAGCCCGGCAGCATATTCAGCTATGCGCTGCTGCATGGCTTCACGCGCCGGCGCGGTTTTTCCGGCAATAATTTCATTGCGCCTGCGGTTTACTTCTTCCAGCTTATCCAGCATTTCGGTACGTACGCTTTTCAGCTCCGCTTCCACCTGCTTGCGGTCCTCCGGCTTCATACGCACGGTATCAAGGCGCAGCCGCAGGTTAAACAGCCTCAGCTGATAATCGTTTTTAATACTTTCACGCTCAGACGCAAGAATTTCATCCGCCTCGTCAGCTGCTTTTTGCAGAACGGCTTTAAATTCATGCTGTTCTTCGGCCTGCTTTGCATAAAGCGAAGTACGGTAATCTGCTTCATAATAACTGCTTTTGCTGTTCTGTTTTATCTTCTGCAATAAAGCCAGCCCGCTTATTTGCTTATGGGCAATATCGGCCTGCTGGTCACGGTAAGCAAGCAGCTTGTCATATTCTGCCTGCCCCTGCTTCAGCGCTTCGTGGCGCGGATGCGCCTTAACAGCTTCTTCCCAGTTAATATAGGCTATCTTTTCGCCGGAACCGGGAATATTTCCGCAGGCACCAAGGCAAAAAACGGCTATGAATATCAGTAATAAAATTTGCAGCTGGCGCATAATACTATCTTCCTTTCATAGCCCCACAGCAAACAGGACCCTGCCGGGTCCCGTAAAATTATTTTCCGCTTTGCAAGGTTTTTGCCACTTCGTCAGTAATATCGAGACCGCCATAAACTACGGTATTTTTTTCAACTACAACTGCCAGGCCTTTTTTATCGGCAACTTTTTTAATGGCTGCTTCAATTTTCTGGAACACAGGTTCCATCAGCTCTTTTTCCTTGTTGGCGATTACTTCCTGCAGCTGCTGGTAATAACGCTGCTTTTCGGTATCGTTCATATCCTTGCTTTTTTCATCAAAATTTTTCTGCTGGGTAGCAATCTCCTGTTTCATGGCATCCTGCACACCGGCAATATCCGGGGACTGTGCCAGAAGCATCTGGTAGTTAACCACGCCAATTGCGGATTCGGAAGCCGCCGCAGAAGCAATGCTTGTGAAAGCACCCTGCTGCAATGTAACTGCAAAGCAGCTGAGAACAAAGATTGCGGCAACAAATAAGGAAATCATTTTTACGTTTTTAGGATTGCGTAATTGCTGCATCATAATAAATATCCCTGCTTTCAAATTTAATTATATTTTTAATTATATCAGCCCTGCGTTTATCTTTCAACTAATGCCTATAAATTTCCCACAATGCGGAAATATGGCTTGTCGTTAGAATAAACATATTCGGCGCTCAAAAATTCATGAATTCTGTAACGGACAGCTATTTCCGTAGTATCCGTCCCGGAAAAATATTCCGTGCGCAGCCGCCACTTATTGGTAAAATCGTACTCGCCGCGGTAAACGTTCTGCCCGTCAGGCCCGCGCCGCATGTAACTCAGCGTTGCCTTGCCCCAGTGGCGCGCATAGCCTGCGGAAAAATCCCAATCTACTTCGTCAAGCGTAACGCCTGCTTCGCCAAAAATTTCATCCTGCTCGGAAATGAATTTGCCGATATGCGCACGCCCGGAAATATTGTCGTCATTACGGCCGATATCGCCGTAGCCTTCAAACCAGATTTTGTATTTATCCGAGCCCATGCCGATTTCCACGCCCAGCGTACTGGCAGGCACAAGTTTTACCGAAGGCTCCAGATTATGCCTCTGTACGGATTTTTCGTTCTTCAAATCCGTTAACAACAAATTTTCAAGCTCCATCTGGTGCTTTTTCACAAAGTCAACAGGCAGCCCGCGCAGCGCTTCGGCCTTCTGGGCATAACGCTGTTTTAAATCAAGCAGCAGCAAATTGGGTATTGACTGCGATTCCATGGAATAATTTATGTCCTGCACCAGTTGTCCGACAGGATAAATTACCACCTGCACAACGGTACGGCTGTCTTCACGCACCACATCAACGGCAGCCTTAAATTCCGGCAGTTCTTTTTCCACTTCGCTGCGCACCATACGGCGAAGAATGCCGCTCGCCCAGTCCGAAGCATCAACGGAGGAACCCATTAATATGCTTTCAATTCTGCTTTTAAGCTGCGGCAGGCGCTGCTGCAGCCACTCGGCCGTTCCCGGCTCAACGCCGGAAAACTGCAGATCCACAAAAACATCATCCACGGCTGCGCTCCACGGTGCAACCTGAATGTTAATGTTTGTTACGGCACCGGCATTAACGGAAACGCTCCGCATCTGATAGCCGGTCAGCACCCTGTCGCCTACTTCCGCCAACAGGCGTTCATAATCGCCGCGTGCGGCATTAATACTAACGCTGTCTTTATCAACAAAAAGCTGCTCGGCCACAACCTGCATGCTTTTACCCATTCTGTCAAGCAGTACCCGGCTTGTCGCCCCATTATCGGTAATCTGCACTTCAACGCGCTCTACCGGCTCGGCAAAGGCAGGCAGTGCAGCCATACACAGGCAGCACGCCAAAAGCTTTATTAACCACATAACTTGTTAATCAGAACTGGCCGCCGAAGCTGAAATGGAACCTGCCGCCGTCATCGCCCCAGCCATAGTCAAGTTTAACCGGGCCCAGCGGGGAGTTAATGCGCATGCCGACACCAACGCTGTTTTTAATAAGGCCAAGGTCAAAATCGTCTTCAAAACGTTTATCCCATGCATAGCCGTTATCAGTAAAGAGTACGCCCTGTACTTTTTTGATAATCGGGAAGCGGTATTCCAGCGTAGCCTTTAACATACTGTTGCCGCGGAACTGGTCATCTTCGTAACCGCGCAGGCCGTCATTGCCGCCCATCGAGAAGCGCTGGCTCAAAGGCATATCGCCGTCAGCCCAGCCTGCCCCAAGGTTCAGTGCCCAGACATTTTCGCCGCCGGCACGGTAATAATAACGCCAGTCGCCGGTAAATTTAGTGAAGTCAAAATCGCCGCCAAGGCCGGCCCATTCTACGCTGTAGCCGATACGTTTGCCTTCGTGCGGGTCATAAATGTTATCACGCGAATCGAATACACGGCCAACGGTAATACTGCGAGTAACACCAAAGTTTTCTTCACGGCGCTCTGCAGCAGTTCCAGGATAATATGGCTTCCAATCAGGATGTCCTGGTTTAAACCCATCTTCATAATATTGGTCATTCGGATTCTCATATCCATCAGCCATGCCTTTGTAAATATCATCGCGGTTTTTCAGCGTTACATAGTTGCTGATGAATTCATTATCGGTTCTGCGGCTGAAAGTTAATTCCTGGCCGCGGCGCTTTTTATCGTAACGAGCAATTTCGTTGGCGTCGATATCATAGTCTGCATATTCGTTGGTAACATCATACAATACGATGCTGGCCTTGGTTTCCTTATCGTCAATCCACGGTTTTACATAGGTAAATTCATAGTTCTTGTTATCTACACCGCCGAACTCCCAGCGTACATTAACACTGTCGCCGGTGCCGCGGAAATTTCTGTCGCCGACGGAAACCATGCCGATAAAGCCGTCAGCGTTGCTGTAGCCTGCGCCGATACCGAAAGTACCGGTGTTCATTTCCACAACGGTAATTTCAATTTCCACGGCATTAGGTTCCTGACCCGGGTTAAGTTTAATATTTACGTCTTCAAAATAACCGAGGTTATAAATGCGCTGCATGCTGCGGCGGGCATCCTTGGCGTTAAACGGCTCGCCTTTTTTCAGCTTCATTTCACGGGTAATAACGTAATCTTTGGTTTTTACGTTGCCCTTAACCTTAAAGTCTTCGACAATGCCTTCGTTTACCAGTAAAAGCAAAGTACCGTCCGGCAGCATGCGGATATCAGCCACGCGCGCCAGAATATAGCCCTGCTTGTTGTATTCTGCTTCAAGGCGCTGCACTTTGACATTAACGTCTTTAATATTAATTATCTGGTCTTTCGGCAAATCGAGAATTTTTTCGATTTCGGAAGTGGAAATTTTGGTATTGCCTTCTACTTCCAGCTTTTTATAAACAGGGTTTTCCAGTACATGGTAGGTAAGCTGAACGCCTTCCGGAACTTTGGTAAATTCCGGCTGCAAATCATAATACCAGCCCAAACCGTAAATTGCATGCAAATCTTTGGCAAGGCCTTCCTGAGTTAACTGCATCCCTGGCTTCGTGGTAACAACTGCTTCGATATCTTCGGCTTTGGTAATTTTGTTGCCTTTTACGGAAATCTTCGTTACCAGCTGACCGATATACGGCGCTGCCGGTTCACTGGCACGTCTCTGCTGGGCAGCAGGCATATTCAAAACAGGTTCCTGCGCCATGGCATTGGTCTGTGCGTTTTGCTGCATTGCCTCCTGTGCCGTACGCTGCTGTTCCTGCTCGGCCTGCCATTTCTGGCGTTCTTCCACCGTCATTGGGCGCAGGCTGCCGTCTGCTTCTCTAATCATCGGCTCTTTAATTTCAGCGGGCTGGCTTTCTCCCGCAGTAATCGGTCCGTCAGTTTCATCACTTACAGCAGTTTCACCGGTTACTGCCTGAGCACCGCTTTCATAAGGCTTGGAAGCTGCGCCCTGCTGTGCATTTCCGGCCGCAGAAGTTTCACCGCCCTTTGCTGCATCTTCTTTTTCGATACCGCTGCCGCCTTCACGCACAACGCCTTTGCCGGGAACAATTTCTACAATCCTGCCGCCGGATTTTTTAGTGCCGTCACTTTTATAATTCGGGTCAGAAATATCTTCTGAAGGATTGTTATGCATATAATAAGTATATTTACCGTCCTTACCCTTTTTAGGGAAAGATTTGCCTGATTCTTCCTGCGCTTTTCTTGCCTGTTCCAGCGCTTTCTGGCTGACAATCTGCTCCTTGCCGCCAATGGTCATAGTCTGATTGGCAACTACATCCGCTGCGGACTGATTCTGTTCGGCCGCCCACACAGGCGCAGCCATCAGCATGGCTGCCAGACTCAAGGACAACTGTGCATATTTTCTCTTGTTCATTCAAATCCTCCCTAACTAATCAGCATCCTGCAGAACCTGCCTGCCTGTTCTGACAAGCTGCTGCATATCTGTTTCAGCTAAATAATTTTTATAATTTGTATTGTTTTTTATATTTGACTCAGCAGGTTCCGCTGCCTTAACAGCATCATCCTGCCGGGTTTTATCTGCCTTGCCCGCCTGCTGCATCTGCGGTTCAGCCTGCTGCACCGCAGCGCTCCGCACAACCTGAGGTTTTTCCTCTCCGCCATGCGTAATGCCTGCATACCACCAGCCGCCGTAACCTGCCAGTACCAAAAGCACCGCCAAAGCCGCTGCCAGCTTCTGCCTGTTCCATACACTGGCAAAGCCGCGTTTTTCACGCAGATAGCGGATGGACGCCTCAGCCAGCATCAAATCAAGTTCCCCGCGCAGGCCGTTGTTTTTGCGGAAGCTGCGCTGGGCATTATCCAGACTGCATTTTACATCATCTATATTTTCGTAAATATCTTTCGCCACCGCTAAACTCCTTTCTGCACAGACTGATAAATATATAATCTGTTTTTTCAGGAAATTTTATCAGGGCAAAATTTATTATATTTTCCCATATTCCGCCGTTAAAATCAATAATAACCTAAAAAAAGCACAAAAATACCTGTTTTCTCCGATTAGCTTCTTTTTAAATCGGCCATAAAATGCGACAGCATGCCGCGGATGCGTTTTACCCCCTGCTTCTGCAAACGGTAAATATGCCCGAGGCTTACATGGATGCTGTCTGCCATATCGGCAGCGCTGCGGTCTTCCAGATAAATGCCCGTCAGCACCTGCTGTTCCTTGGCTGGCAGACGCTGCAAAGCCTGAGCCACTCTGTCTGTAATCATATTCAGCTCTGCTTCTTCAAACGGCGTCCTGCCGGAAGCAGCCAGCACATCGGCCCAGGCTATGCCTGCCGCATTGGTATCGTCCAGCGAAAAACTTTTTGTGCCGTCCTCCACATGCAGAAAATCAAGCATTCTGCCGCGGATGCGGTGCACTGCAAATACGCTGAAGGCTATGCCGCGTTTATAATCATAACGCTCCGCCGCCTCCAAAAGCCCGAGCATGCCTTCCTGAACAAGCTCCATTGTCTGCTGTTCGGGCAGCCTGAACCCGGCCGCCGTTTTAAACACCAGCGGCTGGTAAGACGTCATCAATTTATTATACGCCTCTTGGTCACCTCTGGCATAGCGCTGCCAAAGCTCCACTTCTTCCTCACGGGAAAGCAGCGGCGTTTTCTGCAGCTCTGCCAGATACTCTTTCAGCATGGACATACCTTCCTTAAATTTTACTTAAAATTTCTTAAAATTTACTTAAAAAGTAACTTTATATTCAATGCCATACCAGTCTTCCGTGGTATCGTAATCTTTGTTGCGTTCATAGTTAATGCTCATATGGCGCGAAATATCATACTGGGCAAAAATACTTTCATGTTCGCTGTCGGAACTTACCGTATAGCCGACAAGCAGATTATCCGTCAGATACTTGCTTACCAGAATATTATACTGGTCTTTTTCATCCTCGGTAAGCTCGCCTTCTTCACGCCCAAGGCTGTGCCCCGTGCGCAGGCGTCCGGAATAAATCATAAATTCATTAAGCCCAAGCGTTTCCTTAAAGATTTCTTCCACGTCGCCCAGCACCGTCATTTCCAGGCCCACCGTCATCAGGTTCTGGAAGTCATCCTGCGTTACGCCCTGGTTTGTGCCGGTTACTTCGCGCTGCAAAGTCAGCATTTTTATAATCTGGTCTTTGGTCAGCGCCGGGTCACTGCGCAGAATCATTTCCATCTGCTCAAGCGGCCCCGTAACCCGCAGGAAAATATCATAGCGCCTGAAGCGCGTAGTAGCATCAAGGTTTACCGTCGGCAGCACATCGCCGGGTACCGGCCATGCCACCGAAGCATTGTGAATTTCAAACGGCGTACGCAGATAGGTTATGGTTCCCTTATCCACCTTAATGTTGCCGTCTATATTAGTATACACTGTACTGCCGGTAACATGCAATCCTCCGGAAAGCCACAAATCGTACAAATATTTGTTATAAAGGTGAATATCAGGCCCAAGTGTTACCTTAACATCCAGCCCATAGTTGCTGCTGCCTTCGGAAAGTTCCGGTATCGTAGGCATATTGACAAGCACGTCATCCAGACGGATATCTGCCTGAATATGCGGGCGGTAGCCAATGCCGCCGCGGCGGATGCCTTCTTCCGTATCGGTGCGGATAAAATAGCGCTGCGGAATGATGCCCGCCGTGCCGTTAATGCGCCCGGAGAAAATTTCCGAAGCGATTTCCGCATCTTTAAAGACGGTGTTGATGATATAGGTTTTATCTTCCTGTGCGCGCAGGGCGTAGTTGCCGGAAGCAGTTACCGTGCCTTTGCCCATCTGCACCGAAAATTCATTCAGCTGAATGTCGTTGCCGGTAAAGTCAACGTCAAGATTAATATTGTCAAATACCGTATACGCATCCTTCAGTTTCATCGAACCGCCGTGAAGGGTTACTTCGCCGTAAACAAGCGGTTCTTCCAGCGTACCGGCCAGAGTTATCTGCCCAAGGGTTTCGCCAACGCCCCACTCAACCATCGGGGTTAAAAGGTGCAGCAGCCCGAGGCGCGCATTGTCAAGGTTAACCTTAATATTCATGGATGCTGCCGGATTGCGTCGCTGCTCTGTGCTGCGCAGCAAATCAAGCGGTATATCACCGCTGGCGCTTAATTTGTAAATATCTTTGTTCAGCTGGGCGTTTTCAAGGCGCAGCGTATCGTTGGCAAGGCTCAGTTTTGCCGTCAGGGCGTCAAAGCCGATGCCTTCAACATCGCCGTCAACAAGGTCTATATCCGCATTGCCCTGCGGATTTTCCAAACTGCCGTTCAAAGCAAGCGACATATCAACTTTGCCGTTTAATTTTACCGGTGCATCCATCAAAGCCGTAATTATAGCCGGGTTTGCATGCTGCGCCGAAGCGCTGATATTAAGTTCATGCGTATGCAGGTTTACCCAGCCGCCGGCATTTACGGAACCCGGCGATTCCTCTGTTGCCGCTTTGCCGTTTGTTTCCGGAGCGCTTTCGGTAAGTTTCAGTTCGTCAAAACTTAAAATACCGTTTTGCAGGCGTCCTTTAAAGCGCATGGAATCATAGCTCAAATCTTTAACTTTTATCTCGTAAACGCGCATGTCGGCAAAAATTCCGCTGCCCCTGCCGCGCGGGTTAATTTTCAGGTGGCCGTCTGCCAGCCCGTCAATATCAAGTTCCACGCGTGCCATTTTTAAAATGGAGCGCAAATTGCCGTAAATAAAATCGACATTGCCTGTTAATGTGCGTTCAACGGCATCCAGAGAAAGTTCGGCTGCAAACCTGCCGTCGGGCGACTGTTCAAACGACGCCTCCACGCGGTTATTATGCCTGCCGTCCGCAGTAAGCGTACCAAGAATGTTTTTAAGTTCTTCGCCGTTAATAAACACCGCGTCACTGCTGATGCTGCCGTTAAATTCCGGATGCGTAAGCGTGCCGGTGAGGCTGCCCTGGGCGTTGACAAAGCCGTCAAGCGCCACCGTATCGTCGCTGATAGGCAAAGCGCCCAAATCCATATCGGTTATATCAAGGGTAAAATTAAGGTTCTGTGCCGCATCCATGGTACCGCTCAGCGAGGCCTCGGTGGAAAGCGCCTTAATATAGCCTTCGGTAAGGCGCAGGCTGCCGTCGGGCGCATAATAATAGCGTCCGCTGATTTTATCTATCAAAAAGCCTTCGGCACTGCCGTCAGTCAAAAGCAGGCTGCCTTCAATTTCCGGCGAAGATATCGGGCCCATAACGCTTACTTCGTTATCAATATTGCCCGTAAGTTTAACACCAAGCGCCGCAGCTGCTACTAATGGCTCAGCGCGGATGCCTTTGGTGCTTACGGTTACGCTTACCACAGGCTCGGCGCCGCCGATATCCACCATGCCGTTAATAAGGTTATACCCCTGTTCCATAGCAACGCGGTAATCGGTTAAATGCAGCACACTGCCGGACATATCAATTTTGCCGTGTGCTTCGGGGAACACCAGCCCCGCAATATGCACGTTTTTAACCTGCGTATTGGCATAAAAATTAATGCCGTTCAAATCGCCGCCAAACTTAAATCCAGCCGTTGCCGTGCCGCTGCCGTTTTGCCCAACTGCTGTAAAGAAGCTGTCCAGCGGGAAATTAACCATTTTGCCGCTGCCGCTGAACGAACCGTCAAACATAACGCTGCCTGTCAGGTTCAGCGCGCCGCCGTCACCCGCAAAAGCCGCAAACTTTTCAATTTCGCAGCTTTCACTGCCAACCAGCGCTTCAAAATCGACATCGCTCATCTGCAAATCACGCCAGCCAAGGCGCTCCATATTACCGGCAACGGTCAGATTTGTTTCACCTTTTACGCCGGTCTGCCCGTGAATGGCAAGCAAGCCGTCCAAATCAACCGTATCTTCTTTAAATCCTTCCAAAGCAAAATCCGTAATGCCGGAAGCGTTTAAAACGGCAAAAACTTCGCCGTCTTTAATATTGTATTCGCCGTCAAGGCGCAGATGGCCCTGCGCCACATCCACACCGGCTTCATCAAGCATTATGCGGCTGTCCACAATGGTAAAGGGTAAATTCAGATTGGTAAATTCTTCGCCCTGCAAAGCAAGTTTTGCCGCTTTAATCTCACCCTTGCCCTGAATTCTTTCAAGGTCGTTAAAATCGACATCGCAGTTTATCTGCGCCGTATTTCCGTCAACGGTAAGCGCTAAATCTTCAAGCTTTACCTCACGCCCGTCAGCCTCAATACTGCCGGACAGTTCAACAGGCAGCGGTTCGCCGCCAGGCAGTGCTTCCGCCGCAAGCTGAATGCTGCCCTTGCCGCTTAAGCCTGTATTTTCGCCGTCGTTTTCCCATATGAGGTTCAAGCCGTCAACTTCACCGGCAAGTTTCTGCACAGGCGCGTAAGCGGCAGCAAAACCGCCAAAGTCCGTTAACGTAAATTTTTCAGTTTTTAAAGCAAGCCTCCCATGGGCATTGCTGTCTACCACACCGGCAATTTTTAATTCTTCGCCGCCGTAAGCCACAGTGCCGTCAACGGCGAAGTTCGGGTTGCCGCTGCCGTCAAGCGAAGCATTAACGCCAAAATTCCAGCTTCCGTGCGGAGTTTCTACCGATACGGTACCGTCTTCAATGGCAAGATAGCCGTAAAAAGGCGTTTCCGAAGAATCGGAAGGCTTTAAAAAGTTACGCAGGTTCCACTCATCTTTGTCGTTCATTTTTAAATACAGCTGCGGACGCACCAGTTCTATATCCGACAGAGCGCGTGCAGGCGCAGCAAGAGCCTGCAAAGGCGAAACGGAAAATCTCGCCTCCGGCACCTGCGCAATGCGCTCTCCGTCCGTGCCGCTTACCTCCAAACCGTAAGCAGTAAATTGCAGGCGGCCGTTCCAGTCAAAACGCTCTACCGTAACGGTACCGTTTATATAATTTTGCGACATGGTTTTTACAAGCTCCGGCACCTGCGCCAGGTACTGCGGCGCGATAAATTTAACCGCCGCCGCATAAAGCGCTGCCGTCACTGCCAAAACCAGCAGGAATATTTTCCAAAATCTGTTCATATCTGCCTCCGCAGAAAAAATTATAATTTGACAGTTTATGTATTCTACGTTAAAAATAATCTTCCTGCTGTTTCAAAACAGAAAAAGCATTACACCTTAAATTTTACAAGATGTAATGCTTTTCAATACAAATTAGTTTAATTTTATTCTGCTGTCTGTTCAGCAGCTGCCGTATTTCCGTTTTCAGCAGCGGTGCTTGCAGCATTTTCAGCGGCAGGCTGTTCTGCGTCAGCAGTATTTGCCGGTGCCTGTGCACTGTCATCAGCTGCATTTTCAGTTTGAGCTGCTGCGTCAGTACCTGCACTCTGTGCATCGGCGGATTGTGCAGCAGTATCTTCAACCGGTTCGGGGAAGGTTCTCGGTTCCGGTACAGGAACACCTACGCCCATGGATGTATTGAGGGCTGCTTTAGAAGTGTTGTAATTATAGAGAGCCTGGTAATAGTTGGTTTTGGCCTGCGTCAGTGCTTCCTGAGCATCCATAACGTCGATATTGGTACCAACGCCCGCCTGATAACGTACAACTGCAATATGGTAATCTTCTTCCGCACTTGCTACGGCAACCTGAGCTGTGGTAATACGTTTTTCAGCTTCACGCATACTTAAATAATCGGTGCGTACTTCAAGTTCTACATTATCTTTTATCTGGCGCTGGTTCTCCTTAGCCTGTACAAGTGCTTCCTGTGCCGCATGAATTTTCGACCACGTTACGCCGCTGTCAAAAATGTTCATACTCGCAGTTACACCTACAGACCAGTGATCATTGTCATCACCAGGCCAATTACTTTCATCTGTTCCTCCCCAGTAATTACCAGCAACAGCATTAATTTTTGGCATATGTCCGCTGCGTGCAACAACCAGTGCTGCTTCTGCTGCGTCAACGCCGTATTCAGCCTGTTTCAGTTCAGGACGGTGCTGTTCGCTGTAAGCCAGGCAGTAAGCCATATCATTTTCATAAGGCTCATACTGCAGCCTGTCCTTCAGCAAAAGAGTTGTGCCAAGCGGTGTGCCGATGATGTTATTTAAAGTTGCTTCGGCAACATCATATTCGTTAGAAGCGGTAATATAATCCTGCTTTGCATTGGCAAGCTCAACTTCACTGCGCAGTACGTCTGCACGCGCTACAATGCCTACATTGTACTGGGCAATAACATTATCAAGATGCGCCTGCAAACGGTCAACCGATTCCTGGCGCAGAGCTTTCATATTGGTTGCGTTAAGCATATTAAAATAACCGGTAGTTGCGGTTTCCTTCATTTCATTATAAGCCTGTTCTTCAGCGGAAAGCATGCTGCGGTAATTAGCCTTGGCCTGGCCAATCTGCCCCTGCAGTTCGCCGCCAGTAAAAATAGGCAGGCTGGCAGTAATGGAATTGCTGTGGCTGTTGCCTATTCTTTTACCTAAAAAGGCACCAGTTACAACATCATATTGGTTATCAGCATAACCGCCACGCGAAGAATCATGATTTAAGCTGATGCTGATGCCGCGCGCACTTTTAGCCGCACTGTAATCAGCCTTGGCTTCCTTGCGCTGCGATTCGGCAATTTTTATATCAGGGTTGGTCAGTAATGCTCTCTGGATGGTTTCATCCAAATCCAGCTCCAGAGTAGCGGCAAAGACGGACTGGGAGCACAGCACGCTTAATGCAGCCGTCAGTGCCAGCACGTTTTTGGCTTTTTTATAACTGAACATTTCTCTTTACCTCCAATCATTGACTGATTAGTCAGTGCTTAAATTTTATATTTTTTAACCCTAAAAGTCAACTGTTTTTTCAAAAGTTAACAAACTTTTAAAAATAGGTGCGCACACCAACATAGGTGTTACTTTTGCTGCCGTGGCGCAAATCGGTCTGCTCGCCCAAAAGCGAGAAATTATCGTTAATTTTAAGCTCGCCGCCAAGTTTTACTTTGGTATCGTCAAAATCATATACCTGCGTATAAAGGCGGAAACGGTCGGCTATATTATAGCCAAGCCCCACGCCGAACTCGCCCTGCATGCTTCCCATGCTTACATCGGCGGTGTCAAACTGCTTGCCAAACTGTAAATCCAGCTTGTTGCTGTCACCAAGGTCATAGCCGCCCAGGTAAAAAAAAGTGTCGTCCTGCGGGCGGAAGGTTACGCCCAGATTGCTGCGCCAGTCGCCGCCTTCCGCGCTGTGCGTAACGTCGGCGCTTATTTCTGCCGTTTCCAGAACGCCCAGCATGCGGTTGGCTTTTTCGCTTGCCTCACGTGCATTATGCAAAGTGGCTTTTAAATCATCTTCGGTCTGCGGGTCGCTGGCAACCTTTTCCAAAAGTTTGCTGGCTTCTTCAATTCTGGCACTTGTTTTGGCCATGTTCTCTACAATTACGGCAAAATTCTGCCCGGTATGCCCGGCATTAACCTCGCCGATAATATTCTGCATACTGTCGGCCGTTGCGTTCATGCGCGCCGACATTTCGCTCAGCTGCTTAACCATGCTGTTAATCTGCTGCTGGTTGTCAACCGCCACATCAGCCATTACTTTGGTAAAAGTATTCATGTTGGCACTGATGTCTTTCATATTGATGAAACCCTCACGCAGCGACTGCTGCACTTCCGGGTCGCCAAACACATTGTCAAGAGCATCGGCAATGTTTTCCAGTTTTTCAAGCGCATCGCCGGACGCGCTCATAAAGGTGTCAAACCCGCCTCCGGGAACGCCTTTAACCCTGTCGCCGTCCTCCAGAAAAGCGCTTACCGCACGCGGCGGAGGCTGAATATCGACAAATTTTTCACCCAAAATTCCGTCGGAATTAATGGAAAACGTCGATTCCTGCGGAATGCGCACATTGTCGTTAATTTCGGCGGTAACTTCAATGCCGTCCTCGTTAACGGCAAGGCCTTTAACAGTGCCTACCTGCACACCGGCATAGCGCACCATGTTGCCCTCCATCAGCCCGGCAACCTGCGGGTAATCTATTGTAATGTCGTATTTGTCACTGCCAAAGCTGAATGTTCCCAGAAAGGTTATCATCGCTGCCAAAATTGCGGCTCCGCCCAGGGTTATTGCGCCTACTTTAACTTCGCTGGAACTCATTTTATCACCTGCTCTTTAATCTCGCGCCCTTCTATAAAGGCCTTTACAATCGGGTTGGTGCTGTTTTTCATTTCTTCTGCCGTGCCTATGGCAACAATATGCCCTTCATAAAGCATTGCCACGCGGTCCGCCGCGTAAAACGCCGACTGCATGTCATGCGTTACCAGCACCGAGGTTACATGCAGCTGCTCCTGCGTCTTTTTTATAAGCCGGCTGATATTGCGGCTCATAATCGGGTCAAGCCCGGCCGTCGGTTCGTCATACAAAACTATTTCCGGGTTTACGGCAATGGCGCGGGCAAGCCCCACGCGCTTTTTCATGCCGCCGCTCAGTTCCGCCGGGTACAAATCCTGCGTGCCGGGGAGGCCAACCAAATCAAGCATCTGCGTTACAATGCCCTGTATTTCTTCATCACTCTTATCAGTATGCTGGCGCAGCCCGAAAGCGACGTTTTCGCCCACCGTTAAAAAGTCAAACAGTGCCGAATACTGAAACACCATGCCCATTTTCATGCGCAGGCGGTTCCAGCCGTCCTCATCAAGCCCGCTTACATCTTCGCCCTGAATGAAAATCTGCCCTCCGTCCGGCTCCAGAAGCCCTATCATCGAGCGCAGCACCGTACTTTTGCCTGTGCCGGAAGGGCCAAGCACCGCCAGCGTTTCGCCCTTGTAAACGTCAAGGTCAATATTGTCCAGCACCGTATGCGTGCCGAAGGTGATATTCAATTGGCGCAAACTGATAACCGCTTCTGCCATTTAATTTACCTCATACATACAGCACTGCCGATAAAAAGTAGTTGGCAATAAAAATTAAAATTATCGAAAGCACTACGGATTCCGTTGTGGCAAGGCCTACGCCTTCGGCACCCTGTTTGGCACCCAGCCCCTTATGGCTTGCCACAATGGCAATAATGCCGCCGAAAACCATGCTTTTAAGCATGCCGCCGGTAACATCAAAAATATCGGCAAATACTTTAATGGAATTAACATATGTAAAATTACTGATGCCTGCGTAATAATGGGCAACCACCCAGCCGCCGATATTTCCGATGCCGTTGGCAAAAACAATAAGCACAGGCATCATCAGCACCGCCGCCAGAAAGCGCGGCACTACAAGGTATGTTATCGGGTTGGTGGCCATTACTTTTAAAGCGTCAATCTGTTCGGTTACCTTCATGGTGCCAAGCTCTGCCGCTATGGCTGCGCCTATGCGCCCGGCAACAACCACGCCGGTAAGCACGGGCACAAGCTCGCGCCCAAGCGCGATTGCCACTATGCCGCCAACGGAAGACGCGGCGCCGAAACGCACAAATTCCGTTGCCGTCTGCAGGGCAAAAACCATGCCGGTAAAAAGTATCGTCATCAGCACAATGGGCAAAGAATCGGCGCCGAGCCTTGACATCTGCCGTATGGTTTCCCTGGCATCTGCATTTTTCAGCCGCGCAGCCGTATCCAGAAACAGCTGCATTATGCGCCCTGTATCGTGGCACGACCTGATGACAAAACCGCCCACGGCTGCACATATTTTTTTCAGCATCGGCCTCTTCCTTTCCCAAAAAATTTAAGTTATTTTTATATAATTCAAGATAAAGCAAAAATTCCCTGCTTATTTTAAACCGGACTTTTTAACGTTTTTGTAAATTTTTCAGCCGGTAACTTCAACCATAATGTCTGCCGTGCCGTCCACGATAAAATTCATGGTTGTTTTCTGCTTGGCAGGCGTGCCCGCAAGAGCCGCCGCAAAGCCGGTATCCTGCTGCTGCGCCGCCATATCCGGGTCCGGCAGGGCCGCTATATCCACAATAATTTCATTATTCTGGTCCGCATTGTTAATATCGGCAATAAAGTCTTTTAAAGTGCGGCGCTGCGGCTTTTTGGCAGCCGGTATGCCTTCTTCCTGCTGGCGTTTCATCAGTTCCTGCATCCACGCCAGGCTGCTGCCCCCGCGCACATTCAGCGCCATTTTGCCCGGGCGCTGCTGTTTGGGCACGGTAAATTTAACCGTTCTTGTAAATTTTTCCGCACGGTAAGGCTGCATTTCCACATCAATGGCCAGTTCTTCGCCTGCGCGCACGTTAAGCTTCTGCGGCCGCGCGGAAATTATTTCCGCAACTTCCGGCTCGGTGCCGAGCACTACATTTGCCTCTATGTTATAAACGTCAATTTTTTCAAACTTATTCTGCGCCAAAAGCGTTGCCGCCTGCACCAGTTCCTGGCTTATCATTTTTAAAATGCCGGCATCTGCATAATACATGTTTTCGCGCTGAATTTTAATTTGTTCACCGCCGGCGCTGCGCCCGTCAATACGGAAGTTAAAACGCGCCGTGCCGCCGCCTTCCCTGTCAGCAACGCGCGTAACGGTGTTATAGGTTACGGCGTCAACCATCGAAGGCAAAAGCGCATCGTCGTCAATAAGCTCCGTGCGCGCACTGCCGTTAACGCCGCGCGAAGAATCGGTAACGGAAACATACATGGGTATTACTTTAGGCGGAGCGCCTATTTGGGCCGCAATACCCGCACCGCGGTCCTGCGTTACGGTGCCTATGGTTGCGCCAAGGTTGCCAACCTTATAAGCACTTTGCAGATTAGGCAGCGAAGCCAGAATCCAGGCCCGCTCCAAGAAATAATTGCTGTCGCCGCGCTGCATAAAGGGATGCCCGAAAGCAAGCAGGCTGCCATCATCGCCAACCCAGGTTACAGTGCCCAGTGCGCCAAGGCGGATATCGCCGCGGATTAAGGAAACGCCGATAGCGCTGCCCGGTTCTATGGGCTTATCGGAATTAAATCCGCCGCTGCCGCCCGCTCCGGTAGCCTCCAGCCCCAGAGGCGCAAGTTTGCTGTTTAAATAATCAAGCCCTTTGGGCGTAAAACCGCCCGCCATCAGCATTGTGCTTTTTGGTACAAGATCGGAAGCGCGCGGGCTTGTTTCGTTCAGTAAATCAAGCATCCGCCCGATGGGCGTTAAAAAGCAGTAATGAGGGTCGTTAAACTCTTTGCCGAAAGCAACGGCACCAACCAGCCTGCCGTTAATATAAACCGGGCTGCCGCTCATGCCCTGCGCAACGCCGCCGCTTTTTTCGATAACGTCGCCGCTTGTGCGCACAAGTATGCTGTACCCTCCGGCTTCGCTGCCGGTAACGCCGATAACTTCAACGTTAAAGTTTTCGATATTTTCGCCGTTAATAACCGTTTTGCCAATGCCCTGCATGCCCGGGCGGATATCTTCCACCGGCATCAGCGGCACATTGGCAGCGCATAATAAAGGCAAACTGAATATAAGCAAAATACTAAAAATAAAAAGCAATAATTTTTTTGTGTTCATAAAGTCCCCACATCGCAAATAATGCAAAACCGGCCTGGGCATAAGCCGCACGCCGGTTTAATTCCGTTTAAGCAAAACAGCCGCACGCAGCCTTGGCATGCATGGCTATATTATACTATTTTAAAAATTTTCTGGCAAGCGTCAGCCTTTGGTAGGGAACACGCCCAAGCCTACGCTGACAGGCCTTTCCCTTCCGTCTGAAGGCGTATTTAAAATTTTTCCGTCCAGCACCATCTCGCTGCTGCCGCCGCCGTCAAAGTTAACGGCCTGCCATGCGCCGAGTTTTACAAGGTAGGAAGCAAGCTCCTGAAGCGTCATACCGGCAGAACTGCTGCTGCGGCCATCCACAACCAGCAGAATAACTGTGCCGTCTTTTTTTACGCCTGCAGCAGTGCGGGGCGCACGCCCGCGGGCAATATCGTAAGCAATGTTTTCTTCCGCGCTGCGCACATCAGTCTTGCCATTCACTACCAGCGAAGGCCCTGCGCCTACAACAAGTTCCGCTTCATCCGCGGTTTCATTGCCAAGCGTTTCACGCAGGCGCACGCGGTCGCCCACCTGTACGCGCTCCAGCACTTTTGCGGCCATGCCGTGCCCCGAAAGCACAACGCTGTCCTTGTCAAGTTTCATGTTGCCTGCTCCGCTTACTTCCGTAACGCGCCCGTTAGCGGCAATGCGTATTTCATAACCGTACTGGTTGGTTTTTGTGCCCGGCCCGTAATAATGCGTGTAAAGCACCACATCATCGGCAATGCGGCTGCGGTTAATGCCCTTTACATCCAAAAAAGTACCCAGTTTTGGGAAGAAAGCACGCCCTTCATAAGCCAGGTCCTGCATAACCATCGGCTTGCCGCCGGCAACAACCAGTGCACTGCGCGGCTGGCTTTCCATGCCGAGCCATTCGCCGTCGAGCTTTAAGTTGCCGATAATCCAGCCGTCAGAATCAAAATACGAAGCGTTAACTGCCGCGCGCGCGCCGACGTCTTTGGCTGCCTTAAGCAAAGTTCCGCGGCCGTTTTTGTTAACCGCGCCGCTGAATGGTTTTAAAATATAGCGGTTTTTCGGGGCGATTTCCAAAATATTTACTTCCACCGGCAAACCGTTCATGTCCTCACGGCGATAAATATGCGTCAGCCCTTTGCCCATATCGCTGCTGGTAGATTCCACACGGATACGGAAAATATCCAGAACCAGACGGTTGGGCTGCTTAAGCACAAACACCTTGTGCTGCGCTTCGCTGTTTAAATCAACAATCAGGCGTGTTTTATCGCCCTTTTCCTGCAAACGGGCCTTTTTAATAATCGGGTCCTTAACCTTGGAAACAATATCGTCGTCTACTTTTGCGTCAAATTCCAGCACAAGCTGTTTTTTTGTGTTCTTAATTTCTTCATATTCAACCTTGCCGTCCAAATCCACAACAAAACGTATTTTGCTGGGGCTGCTGCTGAAGCGGAAATTTTCAACCTCCGCCGCCATTGCGGAAAGCGGCACCATAACAACAAGCAGCGCCGCTGCAAGCAGCCTGCCGAAAGTTTTTAACATAACCTACCTCCATGAAAAAACAATACACAGCCCGTAAGCTGTGTATTATAAAACCTAACTAATCAGTCGTTGCCGACAACAGAACCCGGGCGCAGATTGTTCAGCTCGCTGAGCGCCTTGCCGGTGCCCAAAGCCACGCAGTCCAGCGGGTTTTCCGCAACCGTTGTTTTAATGCCGGTTTCTTCAGTCAGCAGCTGTGCCAGTCCGTCAACCAGCGCGCCGCCGCCGGTAAGCACCATGCCCTTATCGACAATATCTGCCGAAAGCTCCGGCGGGCATTTTTCCAGCACACCGCGGATGGTGCCGATAATGGAATAAACAGGTTCGCGCAGCGCTGCGCGTGCATCTGCCGAGGTTACCTTAATGGTGGTAGGCCTGCCTGCGATAAGGTCACGCCCCTGCACTTCCATATCCGTGCATTTGCCGTTGGAAAGCACGGTAGCCACGTTCATTTTTATTTTTTCTGCCGTTGGTTCGCCAATCAGCACGTTGTAAACTTTTTTTACATAGCGCACAATCGCTTCGTCAAAAGCATCGCCGCCAACGCGGATGGACGAATCAACAACCACGCCGCCGAGGCTTAAAATGGCAATATCCGTTGTGCCGCCGCCGATATCAATTACCATGCTGCCGCTCGGCACGCTGATGTCAAGCCCTGCGCCAAGCGCCGCGGCAAGCGGCTCTTCTATTAAATAAGTTTTGGAAGCGCCTGCCTGCATGGCAGCTTCCAGCACGGCACGTTTTTCTACCGAAGTAATGCCAGTCGGAATGCACACCATAATACGCGGCTTGCTGAAAAAACTCTTGCCGGCCACACGTTCCACCACAAATTCCAGCATTTTCTGCGTTACGGTATAATTGGCAATTACGCCCTCTTTAAGCGGACGGATAACAGAAATGCTTTCCGGAACTTTGCCAATCATATCACGGGCTTCATTGCCCACAGCCAGAATTTTATTTTTGCTTCTGTTAATTGCCACAACGGAAGGCTCGTTAAACACGATGCCCTTGCCCTTGATGTACACCAGAAGATTGGCTGTACCAAGGTCAATGCCTATATCTACACTGTTAAAAAACATACTTTCACCTACTTTTAATCTTTCGTGCCAACGCGCTTAATATCCGCGCCGAGCCTGGTCAGTTTAGCTGCAATTTCTTCGTAGCCGCGGTCGATATGGTAAATATCGCAGATTTCCGTTGCCCCTTCGGCTACAAGCCCTGCAAGTATCATTGCCGCACCGGCACGCAGGTCAGTTGCCCTTACGGTGCAGCCTGTTAAATGGGCCGGGCCGGTAATAACGGCGCTGCGCCCTTCTGTGGTAATATTTGCCCCCATGCGGTTCAGTTCAACCACATGCATAAAACGGTTTTCAAAAACAGTTTCGGTAATTTTGCTGCGCCCTTCTGCAACGGAAAGCATGGCCATCATTTGTGCCTGCATATCCGTAGGGAAGCCCGGGTACGGCAGGGTTTTAATATCAACGGCCTTCAGCTTGCCGCTGCCGACAACGTGAATACGGTCGATATCTTCTTCAACCAGCGCACCAGCCTCACGCAGTTTGGCAATCAGCGGCTTCTGGTGTTCCGGCAGTACGTTTTCAATAATTACGTCGCCGCCGGTCATTGCCGCCGCAATCATGTAAGTACCTGCCTCAATGCGGTCGGGAATAACGGAATGCTGCACGCCGTGCAGTTCGGATACGCCTTCAATGGTAATAACGTTGGTACCGGCTCCGCGCACACGCGCACCCATCTGGTTAAGATAGTTGGCAAGGTCCACAATTTCCGGTTCTTCGGCCGGGTTTTCCAAAACCGTAGTACCATTTGCCATTGCTGCCGCCATCATAATATTTTCGGTTGCGCCCACACTCGGAAAATCAAGGTAAATATTGGCGCCGGTCATGCCGTCAGGCGCAGAAGCTTCAATATAGCCATGACCCTGTTCGATTTTAACACCCAGTGCTTCAAAGCCTTTTAAGTGCAAATCAATCGGCCTTGTGCCGATAGCGCAGCCCCCAGGCTGGGAAATGCGGGCATAACCCTTGCGTGCCAGCAGCGGCCCCATAACAAGGAACGAAGCGCGCATGGAACGTACAAGCTCATAAGGCGCTTCGCAGGAGGTAATTTCCCTGCTGTCAATTTTCAGCGTATGCGGCTCGGAAGCGTCAACCTTGATACCAAGGCATTCCAAAACCGCGCAAATTGTGCGCACATCCTCCAGCGCAGGAATTTCATCCAGCCTGCTCGGCGAAGTACCAAGAATAGAAGCGGCAATAATAGGCAGCACGGCATTTTTGGCGCCGCTTGTTTTTACTGTGCCTACAAGACGGTTGCCGCCTTTAACTATCAATCTTTCCAACTGCAAACTCTCCTGTTCTTAAAATCCATTCTATCAAAAGGGCATACTTTTCAAAATAAATATTTTCTGTAGTAGTTTATCACTTTTTTTACAGCTTGGCAATCTCTGCCGGATAAAAAAACGCCTGCCGTTTTTCTTAACGGCAAGCGCTTTTCAAAACAAATTTTCAGGCAATCAGATACCGCGGTCCTGCATTTTCAAACGGTCTGCCAAAATATTGTAATGGGTTTCCATTTCCATAATTTCTTTTTTAATACCGGCGATTACATCCGGGTCTTCTTCAACTTTCAGGCGTTCGCGCAGTTCTTTTATGCCCTGCTTCAACTGAAACATTTTATTTCCGGATACAGCATTAATTACATCAGCCACAGTAATCAACTCCCATCATTCTTTGTATTTTTATTATACCAAAATATGGGGCTGTAAGCAAAGTTTTATTCAAACGTTTTTTATAAAAATTAAATATAATTTCACAAATTCCCATAAGAAGGATTTATGCGGCTCAAATATTTAAAATTTTTATTTGAACCTGAAATTTATTTTTGCCGGGCAGCAAATTTTAAATCTTGCTGCTTACGGCATAACATTTTATGCAGCAGCGGTAAGTAGTTTTTTATACAAAAAGCGGATGGCATAAGCCATCCGCTTTTAAAGTTTTCCCTATTAAACTTTGTAAAGTTAAGATTAGAAAGTGAAGTACAGTTCGGTGAACATGGTGTCAGCGTCTTGGCCGCCTTCTTTAGATTCGAAGTCGTAGTAGTTGAATACGCCAACAATGTTTTTAGCGAATGCATAGCTTGCACCGTAAGCCATACCTTTATAACCGGTTTTGAAAATAGTGGAATCAACAAAACCATCGGTAGTCGGGGTGATGTAAGCGTTAGCAGACTGATCGAAGTAACCTACATGCAGGCCATAGGAGCCCGGTTCGTCAGCGGAAGCGCCTTTCCAAGCGAGGTCTGCATACCAGCCGTCTTTATCGGTGTTATAATAATCTTTGTCGCCGCGCATATATTCAGCAGCAAGGGTGAAGTCCGGAGCGAAGTTATAGCTTACACCAACGTTCCAAATTTCTTTTTCGTCATCAGCATCAGTAGTGAAGTATGCTGCATAAGCATCAACTGCACCCATGTCAGCGGTTACCCCTGCAACATAGAGGCGGTCATCGGAATCAAACAAATATGTAACGTTATCGCTGGAAGCACCTTTCGCAGCCATACCGAATACTTTTACTTTGTCGCCGTAAGCAACTTTAACACCATCAATGTTGGTATCAAGTACGTTACCGGTGAAGGTTACTTCATTCCAACGGCCAGCAGTTACAGCCATGCCGCCAACACGACCATCAACATATGCACGATCCAATTCAACAGTATCTTCGGCATCTTTATCGGTCCAAGTCTGAGTATTCTGGAACATACCAGTGTAGGTCCAGTCTTCGTTAACCTGGCCGGTTACCCACAAACGGGTACGGAGAGCGCCTTCATTACCGTTTTCATCGCCGTCAACATCTTTGTAAGAAAAACGAGCCTGACCGGTGATTTTTACGTTGTCAGCTTTTTTCTCAAGGTTAGCAACGCGAACGCCGAGGCTGTCGAGTTCGTCAGCAAATTCAGCAGCTAATTTGTCTACGTTAGCGCCTTTTGCCATTGCTTTAGCAACAATCTGAGCCATTTCATAACGGGTCATCAGTTTGTCGCCGCCGTAGGTGCCGTCGGGATAACCGTCAACTACACCAGCAGCTGCCAGTTTGTTTACTGCGTCATAAGCCCAATGACCTGCCGGTACATCGGAGAACGGATTTGCGGCATAAGCACTTGCAGTTACGCCAAGAGCCATAGCCATTGCGAGAACTAAAGATTTTTTCATTTTGCCATTCCTCCAGGGAAATAAATTTTTTACCCTTTCAGAAACCTTTTGCGCAAAACTTTCCGTTTCGGTTTTTTATGCGCGAGTTGCCGTGTTTCCTCTGCAACAAAACCAATACAGTCCGCAAATTGCAAACGGTTTTTAAAAGGATGTGTACACTTTACCATAATTTCACAATGCCGTCAAGAACATTTTACAATTTTTAGTGAATTTTTATCAGTTTTTCTGCATAGAAAAACAGGCAGCGCATAAAACACTGCCTGTTTGTAAATAATTTTACATTATTTGCTGAAAGCGTCCGTTAACGGAGGCACAATCTGTTTTTTGCGGGAGAGTACGCCCGGCAGGTAATAATGGCCTTCTGCTTCCGGTTTGCCGAAGGCTTCCGTAACTTTTGCCTGGTTTACACCGGCAACCAGAAGGTCGGTAGCTTCGGAAAGAATGTCCGTTACCATCAGGAAGGACAAATCAAAGCCTTCGGTTTCGCGCATGGCTTCCAGTGCCGCTAAAAGTTCCGGCATTTTATCCAGTCCCTGCTGGCGGCCCATGATGTTAATCTGCGCTACGCTGGCTTTGGTTTCGCCGAAATCAAATTCTTTCAAATCGGTACGTACCAGTTCGTCCGCGGTTAAACGGGCAATAACGGAGCCCTGTTTCAGTTCTTCCATGGCATAGGCTTCCAAATCTTCAAGCCCGGCAATTTTTTGCAGTTTTGCCGCAGCGTCCTTATCCTGCTGAGTGGTGGTCGGGCTGCGGAAATACAGGGTATCGGAAATAATTGCCGATAAAAGCAGGCCGGCAATTTCGCGCGGCAGTTCCACTTTATGTGCTTCTGCCATGCTGGTAATAATGGTTGCCGTGCAGCCTACGGGTTCTTCGCGGATATAAATAGGAGCCGCGGTATGCAGGCCGCCCATGCGGTGATGGTCGATTACCTCAATGATTTCAGCTTCTTCGCTGCCTTCAACGGCCTGTGCGCGTTCGTTATGGTCAACAAGAATAAGCTGGGTTTTGTCGGGTTTCAGCAGGCGTACCTTATCAATCATGCCAATGTAGCGGCCGCCTTCCACAACCGGGTAGGAGCGGAAATTGGTATCGAGCATGGCATTTTTAACATCGTCCAGAAGTTCGTTGTTGTTGAAGGAAACAACGCTTGTAGTCATTAAATCTTTAACAGGTGCGTCCAGCAGCTGGCTGTAATCAACAGCGCCGGTTTCGTTTTCCTGTGCGCAAAGTTCTTTATAGAAGCATTTGGCAAGGTCGGTTACGGTAACAACGCCTTCAATGTTTTCCGGCGTGCCGACAGGCATGCAGCGCACACCGTAGTCGGTAAACAAATGGCTTACCTCACGCAGTTTGGTTTCGCCGTTAAGCATGGGCACTGCAATCAGTTCCACATCTTTTAGGCGGGGGTACATATCCTCAATTAAAACCGGTTCTTCCACGCCGAAATAATTAAGAACATACTGTGTTTCAGGGTTCAGCGCACCTGCGCGAGCCGCAACGGCATTAACGCCAAGCTGCCTTTTTAACCACGCATAGGCAACTGCGGAGCAGATAGAGTCCGTATCCGGGTTGCGGTGGCCGATGACATATACTGGTTTATCCACGTTCAGCACTTCCTTTTTGCAGGCAGACCTGGCTGCCGTAATGATTTTTAGTGTAATAATTATTATATCATAAAAAACTTTAAATTACCGCTGAAATTTTGTTTATTTGGCGCGTTTATCGCCCAGCGTTGCCAAAAGTTCCGCTGGGTTAATGTTATGGTAGGCCAAAAGCACAAGGCAGTCGTACCACAGGCCGCTCATTTCATCCAGCACTTCCGTCCTGCTGTCATTTTTAGAGGCAATAATGGTGCTTGAAGTATCTGCACCAAGCTGTTTTAAAATTTTATCCTGCCCGGACATAACCAAATGCCTTGCAGCGGAATTATCGCCGCCGGACCGACGTTTATAGCAAATTAAGCGGTAAATTTCGGCAAGTACTCCGTGAATGCCGTCAGGCTCAGGCACGGGCAGGCTGCCGCTTTGCCAGACCGGCTGCGTAAATACGCCCAGCCCGCTGCGCCCCGGCAGTGCTTTTACCAGAAGCACCGTACCGTTTTTGCCGGCAGTAATTTCCGTAACCGAAAAAGCTGCGCCGTCTTCCGCTGCGTTATAGGCTTTTTTTGTTTCCGGGTCATACAGCCACAGGCTGCCGTTTTCCGCCGTGCGCGCCAGCGCTTCTCCATCCATTTTAACAAGCGCCAATACCTCGTCCGTACCGGCATCCTGCACTATGGCGTTAATATAGCCGTGAACATTAAATTTTAAAGCTGCAAAATCAATTTTCATCTTTTCCGCCTTCTCTTAAAACGGGCATTACGGAGTTATACCCGTCCGCTCCGTATACCAGGCAGCGCTTTACGCGCGAAATGGTTGCCGTGCTGGCGCCTGTTTTCTCCACGATTTCTTCATAAATGCAGCCGGCATCAAGCATTCTGGCAACCTCCAGACGCTGCGCCATTGCTTTTAATTCGGTAATGGTACAAATATCTTCAAAAAAGTTTGAGCATTGCTGTTCATCTTTTAAACTTAAAACAGCCCTAAACAGCTGCGCGGTTAATTTATCCCTGGTTTTTGCAGGCATGGCTGTCCTCCTTGGTTAACACCCGTAAAATTTTAAATTGGATATTTTCTATCCTTTCTTACTTTAATACTTTATTTTATAAAAAGTCAAGTAATTTTAACGGATTTTAAGAAAAATTTTATTGACAGATTTGTAAATAACGTGTATGATTGGTACATCAACTGCATACAAACATTCATCAAGAGTAGCCGAGGGACTGGCCCGATGACGCTACGGCAACCATCCTTAGTGAAACGGTGCCAAATCCAACGGAACATTCCGGCAGATGAAAGAGGTCTTAAAACTTGTACCCCTCACCTGTTCGTGAAGGGTTTTTTAGTACCTTAGAAAAGAAAGAGGAACACCGCATGATTGAATTAGTAAATGTAGAAAAAACTTACCACACCTCCTCGGGTGACATTCACGCCTTAAAGCGTACCAGCCTTACCATTAACCAGGGCGAAATTTTTGGCATTATCGGCCTTTCAGGCGCAGGCAAATCCACGCTTATCCGCTGCATTAACATGCTGGAAGTACCGACCGCCGGGCAGGTTTTTGTAGACGGCGAAGAACTTACCGCCATGACGGAAACACAGCTGCGCAAAGCACGCCAGAATATCGGCATGATTTTTCAGCATTTTAACCTGCTTGCCAGCCGCACCGTTTTTGACAACATTGCCTTTCCGCTGGAAATTCAGGGGCTTGGCAAAGATGAAATCAAAAAGCGCGTGGAACCGCTGCTGGAGCTTGTACAGCTGCAGGACCGCGCCGACCACTACCCCAGCCAGCTTTCCGGCGGGCAGAAACAGCGCGTAGGCATTGCCCGCGCCCTCGCCAGCAACCCGAAAGTTCTTCTGTGCGACGAAGCAACAAGCGCGCTCGACCCGCAGACCACCAAATCCATTTTGAACCTGCTGCGCGACATCAACCAGCGTTTAAACCTTACCATAGTAATGATTACGCACCAGATGGAGGTTGTAAAGGAAATCTGTGACCGCGTAGCCGTTATTGAAAACGGCAGCATTATAGAAGAAGGCAATATGATAGATGTATTTACCAACCCCCAGAACCAGACTACCAAGGAATTTGTTAAGAGCGTCGATAAAAACACTCTTCCGGAATCACTTAAAAGCACGCCTGTCAGCAGGGAATATTTTGAAGGCGCAAGCCTCGCCGTGCGCCTGTCTTTCTTCAGCGGCAACGCCGACAAGCCCATTGTTTCCGGCATGATTAAACGCTTCGGCATAGACGCCAACATTATTTCCGGCAACACCGACCAGCTTAAAGACCGCATTTACGGCAACCTGCTGATTGTTATTGAAGGCCCGCAGAAAGCCCTCGAGGACTCGCTGGATTATTTAAACAGCCAAAATCTGCAAGTGGAGGTAATTGGTTATGTCAAATGAAATGATTGAACTTTTAATAAAATCCTTTTGGGAAACCGGCTACATGGTTGTTGCCTCCACCGTGCTGGCAAGCCTTATCGGCATACCGCTGGGCATCATCCTTACGGTAACGCGCAATGGGCACATTCTGCCGAATGCCGTTATTAACTCCGTGTTGGGCGTTATCGTTAACGCCACCCGTTCCACCCCGTTTATTATTTTAATGGTAGCCATTATTCCGCTTACCCGTATGCTGGTTGGTTCTTCCATCGGCACTACGGCCGCCATTGTGCCGCTTACCATTTCCGCAGCGCCGTTTATTGCGCGCGTTATCGAATCTTCGCTGCTTGAAATTGACCACGGCGTTATCGAAGCCGCACAAAGCATGGGTGCAAGCCCGATGCAGATTATTTACAAAGTTCTGCTTCCCGAATCGCTGCACTCCATCGTGCTCGGCATTACCCTTGCGGTTATCGCACTTATCGGTTACTCCGCCATGGCGGGCGTACTCGGCGGCGGCGGCCTCGGCGACCTTGCCATCCGCTACGGCTACCAGCGTTTCCAGCCGGATGTAATGATTGTTACCGTTGTTATCTTGATTCTCATGGTACAGCTCATTCAGTTTATCGGCGACACGCTCAGCAAAAAACTTAACAAAACCAAATTATAATGTTAGTAATTTATTTTAATTTTAATATTTTAGAGGAGGATTACTATGAAATTAAAAAGAATTTTGGCCGCACTGGCGGTTGGCACACTGGCACTCGGCATTTTTGGCTGCGGCGGCAGCGAGAAAGCAGCGGACACTTCCGCACCCGTTAAGGTAGGCGTTACCGCAGGCCCCCATGCCGAAATTATGGACGAGGTTAAGAAACTGGCTGCCAAAGACGGCTTAAACATAGAAGTTGTGGAATTTAACGACTTTGTAACGCCGAACATTGCCCTGTGCTTTATACCCGCCGCTTACGCAGAAAGCCCCGTTGACCGCCCTGTGAACACCAGCAGGCTTGACGATGTATTTGCCAGACATGGCGTAAACGGCACCCTTGTAATTTATGACGTACAGAAAAACGGTTACTGGCTGCACAACGCCGGGCGTGCGGCAGAGCGGTTTTACCCCGCCAGCACGTTTAAAATTTTTAACAGCCTTATCGGTTTAAGCGAAGGCGTTGTTAAAGATGCGGACGAAGTTTTTTACCATTATAGCGGCGAACCGGTGTACCTTGAAAGCTGGAAAGCCGACGCCAGCCTGCGCAGCGCCATAAAACTCTCGCAGGTGCCAGCCTATAAAGAACTGGCGCGCCGCATCGGTACGGAACGCATGCAGGCCAACATTAAAAAGCTGCACTACGGCAATGAAATTATTGGCAGTAAAATCGACAGCTTCTGGCTGGAAGGGCCGCTGCAAATCAGCGCGCTGGAGCAGGTTAGGCTGCTGACCAAGCTTGCGCAATGCCAACTGCCCTATCAGACCGCGGCGCAAAAACAAGTTTGTGACATTACCGTTTTAAAACGCACGGACGCTTACACGCTGCACGGCAAAACCGGCTGGGCAGCGGACAACATAAAAACCCCGGTGGGCTGGTTTGTTGGCTGGGCCGAAACCAAAGATAACCTGTATGTTTTTGCCATGAACATGGATTTAACAGATGCCGCAGAATTGCCGTTAAGAGAAAGTATAACCCTGGAGTGCCTTCGAACTTTAAAACTTTTATAAAGCAGTTTATAATTATACTAAGCAGTAATTGAAAGAAGGAATACTATGGCATATTTAGGCGAAGATATTAAAAAACTCGGTTTTGGGCTGATGCGCCTGCCGAAAATTGGCGAGGCCATCGACATTGAACAGACCAAAAAAATGGTAGATATGTTCCTGGAAGCAGGCTTTACCTACTTTGATACGGCGTGGGCCTACCCCGGCAGCGAAGACGCTATCCGCCAGGCGCTGGTAGAACGCTACCCGCGCAAAAAATTTCAGCTTGCAACCAAAAACGCCGCCTGGATTAACTGCAAAACACGTGAAGAAGCAGTTAACCAGTTTGAAACCAGCTTAAAACAAACCGGCGCAGGCTATTTTGATTTTTACCTTCTGCACAACCTCGGCGAAAGCCGCACCAAATATTTTGACGATTACAATATGTGGGACTTTGTGCAGGAGCAAAAAGCCAAAGGGCTGATTAAGCACGTTGGTTTTTCGTTCCACTCCACACCGGAAGAACTGGACGCCATTTTAAACGCGCACCCCGAAATGGAATTTGTGCAGCTGCAAATTAACTATGCCGACTGGAATTACCCCGCCGTGCAGAGCCGCCGCTGCTACGAAGTGGCGCGCAAACACGGCAAGCCCGTTATCATTATGGAACCGGTTAAGGGCGGCATGCTCGCCAGTCCGCCGGAAAGCGTACAGAAAATTTTAAAAGACGCCGAGCCGGAAATGTCCGTGGCAAGCTGGGCCATCCGCTTTGCTGCACATCTGGAAGGCATTATTACCGTGCTCAGCGGCATGAGCAATGTAGAGCAGATGCAGGACAACCTTTCTTACATGAAGGATTTTAAGGGCCTTTCCGCCGCCGAAGAAGCAACGCTGAAACAGGCGCAGGAGGCGCTGGCAAAAATTCCGCTCATTCCCTGCACCACCTGCAACTACTGCGCCAAGGTCTGCCCCATGAATATCGGCGTAAGCGGCAGCTTTACGGCAATGAACTATTACACGCTGTATAAGGATTTGGCCGCTGCCAAACACCAGGAAAACTGGCTGGTTACTGGCCACGGCAAAAAGAAGGCCGCAGAATGCATTAAATGCGGCGCGTGCGAAAAAGCCTGCCCGCAGCATATTAAAATCCGCGAAGAACTGGTAAAGGTTACTGAAACCCTGGGCTGATATGTTAAAACAGAAGCATCCGTTTTATAAACGGGTGCTTTTTTATGTGCTTCGGCAAAATTTTGTGATATAATGGGAACGCTTAATAAATTTTACCCTGTTTTAAGGAGCAGCTATGAGCCGTAAACCTTTTGTGCCCGCAGCCCTTTTGGGCAAGCTGTGGCGCTGCATAATAGAATTTGAAATGCTGAAGGAAGGCGACCGCGTGCTGATTGGCTTAAGCGGCGGCAAAGACAGTATGTTTTTAACGGCCGCGCTGGCCGAAGTGCAGCAGTATGCGCCTTTTAAGTTTGACCTTGCCTGCTACACGGTTGATACCATGTTCAGCAGTGATTTTCCCAAAGCTGATTTGGAAAGCTTCTGTGCGCAGTACGGGCTTAAACATTACAGCAGCAAAGTTGATGTTACCGAAGCGTGGCAGCACCGCACCAACACGCCGTGCTTTACCTGCGCTTATTTCCGCCGCGCCGCCACCAACCGCACGGCGCTGGAGCTGGGCTTTAACAAAGTTGCCTGGGCGCACCACCATGACGACGCCGTGGAAACCTTCTTTTTAAACCTTGTTGCCAGCGGCCAGCTTAAAACCTTTCTGCCGGTAACACCGCTTTCGCGCACGGGGCTTACCTTAATACGCCCGCTTTTATATTACCGCGAGGCGGAAATCATCAGTATGGTTGACGAGCTTAACCTGCACCCGCTGAAAAACCCCTGCCCCTACGACGGCCACACCAAACGCCAGGAAGCAAAAGAACTGCTGCGCTCGCTGCAGGGCTTCAACGCCGAAGCGTATGACCATCTGGCGGCTGCCATGCGTTTTGCCAATGCCGAACTTTGGCCTGCCAAATGCGGCAAAACGGAGCTGGCAGATAAATTCCACGCATTTTGGCAGCAAAAGCGCAAAAACAGGCAGGAATAACGCCGCCCGCAGCGAATATAATTTTTTGTATGACATTTTGACCGGAGGTTTTTTATGACAGTAAAAGAGTTTAAACATGATTATTTCAGTTTTAAAGGGCGTTTGAACCGCAAGCCCTTTTTAATGCGCCTGATGATGCTTGGCGCCATCAGTATCTTTTTTGTTTTAATCGTTATCAACGCCGAACCGCATCTTAAGGAAGACCCCGCGCATTTTGCCACCAACGTGCGCAAATCGCTGGTGTTCTGGGTTTATTATATTCCGCTGATTATCGCCAGCATTTCGCTCGGCGTGCGCCGCCTGCACGACCTTAATTTAAGCGGCTGGTGGATGCTTCTGGGTTCCGGCGCGCTTTTAAGCACCGTAAACACCGGCAACACCGCCATTGACCTTGCAGCGGCAATTTTATTTTACATTGCCCAGCTTTTCAATCTGTTCCTGATTTTCTTCCGCGGCACCAAAGGGCCTAACCGCTTCGGCGAAGACCCCGTACCCCAGCCCGTAAAAGAAAAGAAGAAAACCAAAGAAGAACGCCGCGCCGAAGCCAAGGCACGCAAAGAAGCTGCCGGAGCAGAAAAACGTGCCGACGAAGAACTGGAACGCGAAATTGCCGAAGCGCATCCCGATTGGGACGAATACGACCGCTACGACGCCATGCAGGAGGCCAAAGCCAAACGCGAAGCCGAAAAAGCAGCAGCAGAAGTTAAAGACGGCACCGAAAACAAAGAAAACAAATAATTGTACAAAAAAATCCCGCCAAAAGCGGGATTTTTATTTTATGCGTATTTTGTTTTAAACTAAAGTATAAATTTGGTGCTTATGCGCCTTACCAGGCCAGTACTTCCACACCGGTATCGGTAACAAGCACAGTGTTTTCCCACTGGGCCGACATGCTGCCGTCCTGCGTATAAACAGTCCAGTCGTTTGAAGCGTCGATAAACACATCACGGCGGCCGGCGTTAATCATCGGCTCAACCGTAAATACCATGCCCGGCACCATCAGCATGCCGGTATTTTTTTTGCTGTCATGGCACACAAAAGGTTCTTCATGGAAATCCACGCCAACGCCGTGCCCGCCAAATTCCGTTACCACGCTGTAACCGTGCTTGCGTGCAAACGGGGCAATGGCAGCGCCGATATCGCCGATAAAGGCCCACGGTTTGCAGGCTTCCACGCCGCGGCACATACATTCTTTGGTAATGGCAACCAAATCCTGATTCGGTTTGGAAACCTTGCCAATCATAAACATGCGCGAAGCATCGGCGTAATAGCCGTTGTAAATAGTGGTTACATCAACGTTAACAATGTCGCCGCTTTTAAGCACCGTTTTATCGGGAATACCGTGGCAAACCTGGTCATTAACAGAGGTGCAGATGCTTTTGGGGAAACCGTAAAAACCAAGGCAGGCCGGAATGCCGCCGCTCTTGGTAATAAAATCATACGCCAGTGCGTCAATTTCTTCCGTCGTCATGCCGGCTTTAATTTTTTGGGCAATCAAATCAAGGCAGGCATTGTTAATTTTAGCTGCCGCACGGATACCTTCAATCTGTTCCGGTGTTTTTATCATATCCATATCGGGAACTTCGCAGCCTTTGGCTTTTGCTTCGGCTATTTTTGCTTTTATTACTTCAATATCCATAAAAATCTCCTTTAATACAAATTTAATTTTATAGTGCTATTATAACACATATAACATAAAGTGACAGCATAAAGTCAGCTTATGCTTACAAATTATTTTTCTATTATTTTTTGTTTCTTTATGTTAAAATATTGTTAGTTTTTGTATAAGGAGGAGCCGATGGAAGCTATTTATTCCAATATTGCCGATTTTATCCTGCATTTTGACCGTTACCTGCCCGTTGTTATGGAAGCCTATGGGCACTGGATTTACGCATTTTTGTTCATTATTGTTTTTTGTGAAACAGGGCTTGTGGTAACGCCGTTTCTGCCGGGCGATTCGCTTTTGTTTGCCTGCGGCGCTCTGTCGGCATCTGCCGAAGGGCTCAGCCTGCCGCTTCTGGCCGTTATTTTCCTTGTAGCTTCAATTACCGGCGATGCCTGCAACTACGAGATAGGCAAGCACCTGGGGCATAAAATACTTGCCGCCAATTCAAAGCTGATTAAGCCGGAGTACGTAAAAAAAGCCGAAGATTTTTACGCCAAGCACGGCCACAAAGCTATTTTCCTGGCCCGTTTTGCCCCGATTGTGCGTACCTTTGCGCCTTTTGTAGCAGGCATCGGCACCATGCACTACCGCACCTTTGCCATTTACAATGTCAGCGGCGCCTGCACCTGGGTATTTTTATTCCTCGGCGGCGGCTACTTTTTCGGAAACATTCCGTTTATCAAACAAAACTTTTCGTATGTAACCATGGGCATTATTCTGTTTTCGCTTACCCCGATTATTTTTGAGGTTATCCGCAGCAGGCGTGCCAAATAACGAAAGAAGGCTGAAAGATGTATTATTTTACCAGTGACTACACTACCGGCTGCACGCCGGAAATTTTAGAAGTTTTGGGAGCAACCAATCTTGAAGAAACAGCAGGCTACGGCGAGGACGCATACTGCGAAGCTGCCCGCGCGCTGATTCAGAAAGAATGCGGCCGCCCGGATGCGGACGTTTATTTTATGATGGCGGGCACACAGACCAACCTGACTATTATCTCCGCCTCCCTGCGCCCCTTCCACGGCGTTTACGGCACCGCGCGCAGCCATATTAACACGCACGAAGCCGGCGCCATTGAACGCAGCGGCCACAAGGTGCTTGTAGTGCCCGACGAGGACGGCAAAATTACCGCCGCCCAGATTGCTGCCGAACAGGAAAAATACCTGCACGACCCCAGCCGCGAGCATATTGTAATGCCTAAAATGGTTTACATTTCGCAGCCTACGGAAACCGGCACGCTGTACAGCAAAAAAGAACTGGAAGATTTATACGCCGTATGCAGGCAGTATAATTTATACCTGTTTATTGACGGTGCGCGCCTCGGTTACGGGCTTACTTCGCCCGCCTGCGATTTTACCATGCAGGACATTGCCAATAACTGCGACGTCTTCTACATTGGCGGCACCAAATGCGGCATGCTGTTCGGCGAAGCGGCAGTTATTTTAAACCCCGCCATTAAAGAAGATTTTATTCCGCTGATGAAACAGTGCGGCAGCGTACTTGCCAAAGGCCGCCTGCTTGGCATTCAGTTTGAAGCCATGTTCACCAACGGTTTATACTACCGTATCTGCAAACAGGGCATTGATACTGCCATGCATATTAAAGCCGTGCTTAAAGAATGCTGTTTTGAATTCTTGACGGATTCACCCACCAATCAGCAGTTTATCATCATCACCAAAGAAATGTACGAAAAAATAAACAGCCATTTTAAACTCGGCCTTTATGAAAACCTGCCTGACGGCAGAGTGGCTGCCCGTATCTGCACCAGCTGGTCTACCTCGCAGGATGCGGTTGACAAGCTGTGCAAGTTTATTAAAGAGTTGTAAGAAAGTAAACATAAATTTCCGGCAAAAGGTTTATATTAATGCGGTCATGTAAAAATGCTGCGGCTTCTCCGATTCCGTCCGGGCTTTGCGGCCGGACTCCCGAAGATTGAAACTAAAAATTCCAGCCGCCGCAGTTTTTATTTATGACCTTATAATACAAACCTTTTGCCTTAACTTCACATCACCGCATCAAGATAAATATTTTGTTTGAACATACTACTTAAACAAACGTAATAAACTAAAAGAATTATAAATAAAACTTATAATTATACGCAAAAACACCGCTGTAAAAGCGGTGTTTTTTATTTGCAACGTATTTTGTTAATATATTTTACTGCGCTACTTTTTGCTCCACAGCCATATTTCGCGGCACAGCCAGATAATGAACACTCCGCAGAAATCAAGCACAATGTCGGTAACCTGCGCCGTACGCCCCGGCACCGAAAGCTGAATGTACTCATCCGCTACGGCAACAGCCAGCCCCAAAAACAGGATATAGCCGGACGCCACGCGGTTGGACACACGCCAGCTGATAAAGGTATTAACCATAATCATTGCCAGAACGGCAAATTCCACAAAATGAGCCAGCTTGCGCAGGCGTGCCTCCAGACGGTCTACCGGCATCGGGTCGCCGATAGCGGCATACAGGCTGTCAAGCCATTGGGCAAGCAGCCCGCTTGCTTTGTATGAAGTTTCCGCAGGCAGCGAAGAATTAAAAAATATAAAACCTGCAAACAACACTAACAGCAGCAGCCATAAAAATTTTTTCATTTATACGCGCCGCCCTGTTACTGATTGCGTGTAAGCAAATCCATTACCATCATGTTGCTTACAACGCCAATGCCGCCCGGCACCGGAGTGTAAGCCGAGGCTTTGCCTACAACGGCAGGGTCAACGTCGCCCACCAGTTTGCCGTCAACGGCGTTAATGCCAACGTCTACAACAACTGCGCCTTCTTTAATCATATCGGGCGTTACAAAGCAGGGTTTGCCTACTGCCGCAACGATAATATCCGCCTGGCTAGTAATTTCGGCAATGTTTTTGGTTTTGCTGTGGCAGATGGTAACGGTGGCGTTTTTGTTTAAAAGCAAATTGGCAACCGGTTTGCCTACAACATTGCTGCGGCCGATTACAACGGCATGTTTGCCTTCCAGTTCAATGCCGTAATGTTCCAAAGTTGCCATGCAGGCACGCGGCGTACAGGGTGACATTTTGCCATAGCCAAGGTACATATCGCCCACGTTTTTCACGTTCAGGCAGTCCACGTCCTTGCTGGCGGTAACTGCCGCGCCGATTGTATCGCTGTCCAGAGGTTTGGGCATCGGCATCATCGGCAGTACGCCGGTAACGTAACGGTTGTGGTTCATGCGGGCAATGTCGCGCAGTAAATCTTCCTGTTTGGTATCGGCAGGATATAAAAGTTCTTTAACATAAATGCCCATGCTTTCAGCAAGTTTCATTAAACGGTCTTTGTAAACGTGCGAAGCCGGGTCATCGCCAACAACAATAATTGCCAGCGTTACTTTACGCCCTTTGCCAAGCGCATTGGCCACACGCTGCATAATGGTTTCGCGGTAAGCATCGGCAACGGGTTTTCCCCTCATAATCAAAGTTTCCATAACAGTTCTCCTTAAAACAGTCCGCTTATTACGCCGTCGTCGCTTACGTCAATTTTTTCGGCGGCAGGAACTTTCGGCAGGCCCGGCATGGTCATAATATCGCCGGTTAATACTACCACAAATCCTGCACCGGCTGCGATACGGCAGTTTTTAATGGTAATTTCAAAGCCTTCCGGGCGGCCCAGAAGCGCCGGGTCATCCGAGAAGGAATACTGGGTTTTTGCCATGCAGACAGGCAAATGCCCATAGCCCATTTTTTCAAAATCCTTCAAAGCATTGTTTGCTTCTTTGGTGTAGTTTACGCCCACTGCACCGTAAATCTTTTTGGCAATGGTTTCAATTTTTTCTTTCAGGCTCAGTTCTTCGCCGTACAGAAGTTTAAAATCGGCTTTGCCGCTTGTTGCCAGTGCCACAACTTCTTTCGCCAGTTCAATGCCGCCTTCGCCGCCTTTGGCAAATACTTCCGAAAGGGCAACGTTTACACCGTGTGCGGCGCAGTGGCTGCGGATGGCTTCCAGTTCTTCCGGGGTATCCTGTGCAAAGGCATTAATAGCAACAACCAGAGGCAAACCGTACTGCTTAATGTTTTCGATATGCTTTTCAAGGTTGACAATGCCGCGTTTTACAGCTTCCACATCCGGAGTTGCAAGGTCTGTTTTCGGCACGCCGCCGTGCATTTTAAGCGCGCGTACGGTTGCCACCAGCACAACTGCATCCGGTTTTAAACCGGCATAACGGCATTTAATGTCAAAGAATTTTTCCGCGCCCAAATCTGCACCGAAGCCTGCTTCCGTAATGGTGTAATCGGCAAGCTTGAGCGCCGTTTTGGTTGCCATTACGCTGTTGCAGCCGTGGGCAATATTGGCAAACGGGCCGCCGTGGATAATGGCAGGCACATTTTCCAGAGTCTGTACAAGGTTCGGTTTTACAGCGTCTTTTAACAGTGCTGCCATTGCGCCCTGTGCTTTAAGCATACCTGCGGTAATGGGGTTGCCGCTGTAATCGTAAGCCACAATAATTTTGCTCAAACGTTCTTTTAAATCGTGCAAGCCGGTTGCCAGGCACAAAATAGCCATAACCTCCGAAGCTACGGTAATATCAAAGCCGTCCTGGCGCGGTACGCCGTGCGCTTTGCCGCCGAGGCCGACAACTATGTTGCGCAGCTCGCGGTCATTCATATCAACAACGCGTTTCCACACAATGCGGCGCGGGTCGATATTAAGCGCATTGCCCTGCTGAATATGGTTGTCAAGCATGGCTGCCAGAAGCATATGGGCAGATGTTATGGCATGAAAATCGCCGGTAAAATGCAGGTTAATGTCCTCCATAGGCACAACCTGAGAATAGCCGCCGCCTGCTGCACCGCCCTTAATGCCCATGCAGGGGCCGAGTGAAGGTTCGCGCAGGGCAACGATAACTTTCTGGCCGATTTTGGCAAGCCCCTGTGCCAGGCCTACCGTAGTGGTGGATTTGCCTTCACCGGCAGGGGTCGGGGTAATGGCCGTAACCAGAATAAGTTTTCCGTCAGGCTTATCCTGCACTCTTTTAATTAAATCCATGGAAAGTTTTGCCTTGTAGCGGCCGTATAACTCAATATCTTCCTCACCGATGCCGAGTTTTGCGGCAACCTCAGTAATGGGCAGCATATGCGCCTTTTGAGCAATTTCAATATCCGATAACATCTTGGTACCTCCCTTTTCTGCACTTAAATAACTATATCTTTGTTTTATTCTCTGCCGGAGTTCCTTTTTCCTTCCGGTAGAGATAAATTATTCGAACCATATTTCCAGTTTTGTGCCTTCCGCGGCAACAGACCCCGGCGGCAGCGACTGCTTCTTCGCCCTGCCGCTGCCGTAAGGCACCAGCACCAGATGCCCGCGCTGCACCAGTTCTGCCGTCTGGCGCATGTCAAGCCCGGTAAAATCCGGTATCTTTACTTTGTTGTCCGGCAAAAATTCCATTACCGGCACTTTAACGGCTTTGGCCTTGTCTTTGGCGTCTTCCTCAAACGAAGGCAGCCCTTCGTGCGTGCTTGGCTGAATGCCTTTGGCAACAAGTATCTGCTGCAAAGTATCCTTAAATACCGGCGCCGATACCTGCGAACCGTAAAACGCGCCCTGCGGCGTATCAAGCATTACCAGCATCGCATACTGCGGATTGGCTGCCGGAACAAAGCCCACAAAAGACGCTATGTATTCGCCCGGGGCATAGCCCCCCTGCTCGGCAAGTTTTTCTGCCGTACCGGTTTTGCCCGCAATCTGATAGCCTGCAATGTGCGCCGGTTTGCCGCCGCCCTCGCTGACTACTTTTTCCATCATCATGCGCATCTGCCCGGCAACATCTTCGGTAATAACGCGGCGCACAACCTTCTTCTGCCCCTGGCGCAGCACGCGCCCGTCAGGCATTACAATTTTATCAATAATGTAAGGCTCCAAAAGCTCGCCGCCGTTGGCAATGGCGCAGATAGCACGCAGCATTTGCAGCGGCGTTACGGCAATGCCCTGCCCGATGGCCATGGTGGCAATATCAGGCTCGTACATATCTTCCGGCCTGTACAAAATGCCGCTTTCCTCGCCCGGCAGTTCAATGCCGGTAGGCTTGCCGAAGCCAAATTTTTTGCTGTAATCAATCATCTGGTTCGCGCCAAGCTGCATGCCCAGCTGCACCATACCGGTGTTGATGGAGTATTTAATAATATCCTCAAAGGGCACCTGCCCGCGCCCTTCACCGTCCCAGTTGCGGATAACGCGGTCGGCAATTTTAATGCTGCCCTTATCCTCAAACACGGTCTGCGGCGTAATGATGTTTTCACTCAGCCCCATGCAGCCTACAATCGGTTTAAAAACAGAGCCCGGCTCGTAAATAATGGAAATTGCCCTGTTCGTCCACGTGGAAACGGGGTATTCACCAAAATCGTTAGGGTCAAAGGTTGGGCGCGAAGCCATGCCCAGTACCGCACCGGTGTGCGGGTCCATCAAAATGGCTGCCGCCGCGCGCGATTTGGTTTCCTTCATGGCGCGGTCAAGCGCGTCCTCCAACACAAACTGAATTTTGCTGTCGATAGTAAGGTACACCGTCGGCATATTCTGCGGGCGCGAATGGTTCATACCCGCTTCGCCCATCGGGCGTCCCAGTGCGTCCACCATTTCTTCCTGTTCTGTTTTAGCGCCCTTTATTACGGAATCGAGCGCCAGCTCAATACCGGCCAGCCCCTTGTCATCCGTGCCTACAAAACCCAGAATCTGAGCGGCCATGCTCTTTTTGGTGTAATAACGCTTGCTTTCTTCCAAAAAGTGCAGGCCCGGCAGCTTGTTTTCTTTAACTATGCGCGTTACTTCGTCAGCCTCTTTCGGCGTCAGTGTACGCTTAATCCATATAAAACGTGCTTCCGTAGTAAAATCGCTGTACAGGCTTTCGGCACTTATGCCGAGCGGTCCTGCCAGTAAATCTGCCGCCAGGCGCTTAACATTGCGCCCGCTTTTGGCAGCCGCACTGTCCGGGCGGTCCTCCATTTCAACAGGGTCAACATACAGCGATTTTGCCATAATGCTTACGGCAAGTTCTTCGCCGTTGCAGTCCACAATCGCCCCGCGCGGCGAATACATTACGTCCGTGCCCATGGCCTGTGCCATCGACTGCCGCGCCATTGCGTCGCCGCGTACAATTTGCAGCCACACCAGGCGGCCGATAACTATGGCAAAAACGGTAAAAATTAATGCAAACAGCCCAAAAAAGCGTTTTTTGCTGCTGTAAAACTTAAATTCTTTTCTCATCTGCGCCACCCCCTGCGCCTTAAATCAGAGGTTGGCATAATGGGCGGCATACCGGCATCACGCAGCAGTTCTTCGCGCTTTTCGCGCTTAACCTCCGCCTTGTAAACCGAAAGCGCCAGCCCCAGCGCCGTAAGCGATACCACCATGGAAGTGCCGCCGTAACTTATAAACGAAAGCGGCACGCCGATAACCGGCAGGCAGCCGCATACCATCAGCATATTGGCCGCAGCCTGCCCCACAACCAGAAGCGTTACGCCGCTGATGAGCATAAAGCCTTCCTCGTCACGGCAGGCAGCCGCCATGCGGAACAGCGCAATGCCCAAAAGCGCAAACAGAAAAATTAAAAACACGGCGCCGCCAAAGCCCCATTCCTGGCAGTAAATGGCAAAGGCAAAGTCGGTATGTGCCTCCGGCAGATAAAAGAACTTGCCGCTGCCCTGCCCCCAGGGCACACCCAAAACACCGCCGCTGCCGATGGAAATTAACGACTGCACCATCTGGTAGCCCGCGTTGGAGGGGTCGCTCCACGGGTCATACCACACCAGAACCCTTTGCAGGCGGTACGGTGCAATAGCAATAAGCCCCACTACGCCTACAAAGCCGCCCGCCATTAAAAGCAGCAGCATGCGCAGCGGAAGCCCCGCCAGAATATACATGCCCACGGAAAGCGCGACAACAATCGCCGCCGTGCCCATGTCCGGCTGTACAAGCACCAATACGCCATAAGCAATGGACATAACCATAGCTTTACAATCAGGATAATCAAACAATGCCGGACGCAGATGTTTTTTCAGCCGCTTGCCCAGCTCGCCGGCGCATACCATAATTACCGCCAGCTTTGCCAGCTCCGAAGGCTGCAAGCTGAACGGCCCTATATACAGCCAGCGCTGCGCACCCTTGGTTGTAACGCCCATCAATTCAACTGCTATCAGCAAAAATAAAACTGCAACATAAATAATATTCAGCCAGTGCTTGCTCAGCCATAAATGGTAATCAGGGCCGCGCAGCCCCAAATAAAGCATAACGGCAAAGCCAGCCACCGCAAACGCAACATAGCGTTTTAAATAAAAATAGCCGTCTCCAAACATATCCGTCGCTTCAACAAAACTGGCGCTGAAAACATTAATGCAGCCTATCGCCAAAAGCATCAGCGTAATCCATATTACTGCGTCACGCGGATTGTCCCAGATAAAAAAGTGTTTCTGCATAAATGCCTCTACTTAAACACAACTTCGCAAAAATTAATGGGCGTACCCAAAGCGCTGAACTTCTGCTCATACTCCGTCTGCACTTCGTTCTCGTACTCCGAATGGTGCAAATCGTAGCTCAGGGCAATAATCTCCAGCCCAAACTCCTTAAACTCCTCTACCGAAAAATCAAACAGAGCCCTGTTGTCCGTTTTAAAGCGCAGGTGCCCGCCGCTGCCCAAAAGCCTCTGGTATTTTGCCAGAAAGTTTCTGTGCGTAAGGCGGCGTTTGGCGTGGCGCGCCTTCGGCCACGGGTCGCTGAAATTCAAATACAGTTCCTTTATTTCGCCCGGCTCAAACCAGTCCTCCAGCTGCTCTGCGTTAGCGCAGATAACAACGGCGTTTTCCAGTTTGTTATCCATAATATACTTGCCCGGGTAATACGAAATATCGTGCTGCGTTTCCACGCCTATAAAAGCCTTTTCCGGGTGCAGTTCCGCCATGCCGGTTAAAAAGCGCCCCTTGCCGCAGCCAATCTCAAGGCACAGTCGCTTTCCGGGAAAACGCTCCTGCCAGTGCCCTTTATAATCCTCCAGATTGTGCATCAGCACATATTTATCCTTTAATTCTTCCATTGCAGTTTCAATCCATGGCTTTTTTCTTAAACGCATAATTACCGTCCTTTATAAAAATTTACATCTATTAATTATACCATATCTTAACGCATTTTTTGCATAAAACATTTTAATTTGGCAAACACATCCGCCCCTGCGGATATTTGACGAAGCGCCGCCGCGGTGCTATATTAAATTTGTAAGGGCATACGCCCCCAAAGGAGGTTTTAAATATGAACGAAGCAATGAACAACCTTTTAACCAGAAGAAGCTGCCGCAAATATAAACCCGATATGCTGCCGCAGGAAGTGCTGGACGAAATTTTAAAAGCAGGCACCTATGCCGCCAGCGGGCACGGCACGCAAAACCCCATTATGATTGCCGTTACCGATAAAGAAATGCGCGATAAATTAAGCAAATTAAACGCCAAAATTTTTGGCAAGCCAGATATTGACCCGTTTTACGGCGCACCGGTTGTTGTTATTGTACTGGCCGATAAAAAATATCCCACTTACGTTTACGACGGCAGCCTTGCCATGGGCAATTTAATGCTTGCCGCCCACGCGCTCGGCGTTGCCAGCTGCTGGATTCACCGCGCCAAAGAAGAATTTGAACTGCCCGAAGGCAGGGAAATTTTAAAACAGCTCGGTATTGAAGGCGATTACGAAGGTATAGGCCACTGCATTTTAGGCTATGCCGATTGCCCCGAACCGCAGGCTGCACCGCGCAAGGAAAACCGCGTTTATTACATTAAATAGCCTTTGCAATTTACCCAGAATTTACAAATACCCGGCACGTTTTAACGCCTGCCGGGTATTTTTTGCCTTTAATACCGCGAAAAACGGCTAAAAAACAAGTTACGCCCCTTTACAGTGGTCAGTGCGGAAGCATTGGCAAACCAAAGCCCAAAATTACCCCATAAACGCCAATTTATGCCGATTTAACCTTTTGAACGCGCCCGAATATATGATACAATTAAAAAAATATTGCTATTAGAGCGGAGGTGACTGTTTCCCAAGCGGAAACACATTATTTGGATTATTTCGTGATAATTTTAAACATTATTGTAATTTTATTTCTGGTAGCGCTTAACGGCTTTTTCGTGGCATCAGAATTTTCTATCGTTAAAGTGCGCCCTTCAAGGCTCGACACTTTAATTAAAGAAGGCAGCAAAAGCGCGGTTTACGCACGACAGGTAACGGAACACCTTGACGCCTACCTTTCCGTAACGCAGCTTGGCATTACCCTTGCCTCGCTCGGCCTTGGCTGGATTGGCGAACCTGCCGTTGCCAAAATGCTGGCGCCGGTATTTGCCCTGCTTAAACTGCCGCCGCAGCTTGAGCACACACTGGCCTTTGTGGTAGGCTTTTCCGTAATTACCGCCCTGCACATTGTACTTGGCGAACTGGTGCCGAAATCGCTTTCCATACAAAAAACGGAAGCCATTGTTTTATTTGTAGCGCGCCCGCTGATTATGTTCGACAAGCTGATGTACCCGGCCGTATGGTTTTTAAACCACGTTGCCAACTGGACTTTGCGCCGCATGGGCATCAGCGCCGCCAGCGAAGCGGAAGAAGCGCACAACGAAGAAGAAATCCGCATTTTGATGGAAGAAAGCTATAAATACGGCTATATCGATAAAAGCGAGCTTACCTATCTCGATAACGTTTTTGATTTTTCCGAACGCAGTGCCGGCGAAATCATGGTACCCCGCACCGATATGATCTGCCTGTACCTTGAAGACAGCTTCGATGAAAACATCAAAACAGCGCTGACGGAACGCATGACGCGTTACCCCATCTGCAACGAGGATAAAGACCATATCATCGGCTTTCTGCACATTAAAGACTTGCTGCGCGCCCTTAACGACGGCCAAAAGCCCGACTTAAGCACACTGGCCCGCGACGTGCTGGAAGTGCCTGTTTCCATGCCTATCAGCAACCTGCTGCGCCTTTTGCAGAAGGAACGCAAACAGCTTGCCATTTTGATTGACGAATACGGCGGCACCGCCGGTATGGTAACTATCGAGGACATTCTTGAAGAAATCGTTGGTGAAATACAGGACGAATTTGACGAAGAACGCCCCGAAGTGGAAGAAGAAACCGATAAAAGCTATTCCGTTGACGGCAAAATGCTTTTGGAGGACGTTAACGACCTGTTCGGGCTTGAACTTGACGACAGCCAGTGCGACACCATTGGCGGCTGGGTTTACACGCAGCTTAACACGCAGCCGCAGATAGGGCAGACCGTTAAACTGCCCAAAGCGGAAATTACCGTTGAAGAAGTGGAAGCCCTGCGCATTACCCGCCTGAAAATAAAACTCTTAAGTGCGCTCAGCAGCGTTAACCAGGGCATGCTGGACGAACATTTGAATAAGGATTAAGACCTGATAATAAAAAACGGTACCTTTTTACGGGTACCGTTTTTTTATTGCTCTTATTCAGCTTTTGTAATTTTATTTTTTCTTTTCTGCCGAGGCAATAACGGCTTCGGCAAGCTCTTTAAGGGTTATGCGGCGGTTCATGCTGTACTGGCGCATTTTGCTGTATGCTTCGTCTTCCGTAAAGCCGTGTGCCGCCATTAATATGCCTTTGGCGCGGTCAAGCAGCTTGCGTGTTTCAAGGCTTTCGCGCAAACCGGCAAGTTCGCTGTCCATCTTCTGATATTCCTTAAAGCGGGCAATGGCTACCTGCATGGTGGCAAAAAGCTGTTCTTCGCGCACCGGCTTAACCAGATATGCCATTACGCCGCTGCTGTTGGCGCGCTCAACCACATCCTGCTGGCTGTAAGCCGTTAAAAGAAGCACGGGCGCAATATGCTGGCCGGTAATAATTCCGGCTGCCGTAATGCCGTCCATCTTCGGCATTTTTACGTCCATAATAACCAAATCAGGCTTTAAGCGCCGGGCAAGCTCCACGGCTTCTTCACCGTCAGATGCTTCACCCAGCACCGTATGCCCCGCTTCCGTCAGCATTTCGCGCAAATCCAGGCGGATTAACGCTTCGTCATCGGCAATAATAATTTTTAACCCTTCCATTTTTATCCCCCCAAAGGTATTGCTACTTCGGCGCAGGTTCCTCCCTGCGGCCTGTTTTCTATTTTAAAAGTTCCGTGTAAATCGGCTTCGGCCATGGTTTTAATAATGCGCAGGCCCAAGCTGCTCTGCGGAATGCCGTTAAAGCCCGGCGGCAGGCCGTTGCCGTCGTCGCATACGGTAAGGCGGCAGCCGCTTTCTGTTTTTTTCAGCTCCACGCTGATGGCTCCCTGCGTGCGCCCTGTAAAGGCATGGTCAAAGCAGTTTTGCAGCATTTCATTTAATACCAGTGCCATGCTGGTTGCTTTTTCCGAAGGAATAACAACGTTATCGGCGCTGAATCCGGTTGTAAGGCGCAGTTCCGGCGCAGCCATGCCGCTGAGCACCGCTTTGTAAATTCCCTGCGCCACCGCTGCCATATCCACCGTGCCGCTGCCCTGCTGCGCCAAAAATTCGTGCACAACGGCAATGCTGTTTACGCGGCTGATGCAGTCGCGTAGCACGCTTTTTGTTTCGTCCGCTTTGGCGCGGCGCATTTGCAGGCGCAAAAGGCTGGCAATGGTTTGCAGGTTGTTTTTTACGCGGTGGTGTATCTCTTTAATTACCGCCGCTTTAACAAGCAGTTCTTCGTCACGCTTTTTCAGTTCGGTAATATCGCGCAAAATTACAATGGCATAGCTTGCTTCCGCCGTGCCGCCGACAGGCACCACGCGCATGGCCAAAAGCATGCCGCGCAGGCGGATTTCCTTGCCTTCGGCCGTGCCTGTTTTAAGCACCATGCCGACAAGCGGCCAGTTAATTTGTACGCTGTTGGTGCGCAGGCCGATTGGCGTTGTAATGCCAACCACCTGAAAAATATGCCGGGCAGTGGAATTGGCCGCTATTATTTTTTTATCCGCGTCGACCACCATCAGCGCATCACCCGGGGCAAGGCGGCGGTAAAACTCGCTGTCCTGCTCGGGGCGTGCCGCTATTTTTAAAAATTCAAACGCCACGTTAATAAAAATATCGTCAACGCCGCTTAAATCAAACACCACGGCGGCAAAGCATTTGCCGCGCCTGTCTTGCACGGGGTACACGCGCACTCCGGCAAACTGCCCGAGGCTCAGCTCGCGCTTGCCTTCAAGCGGAACATTGCGCTGCAAACAGCGGGCAATCAGCGGTTCTTCGCTGATGCGTACCTCACGCCCGGGTGCCAGTTCCGGCTGCTGCAAAAACTGCGTTTTGGGCATGGACTGATGGTAAACGCGCAAAAAACGTTTGTCATCCGACGCAAGGTACACTGTAATGCAGGCGTGGGCAATATCGGCTGCAAAATCCATGCCCTGCCTGATGGAAGCCAGTATATTTTTCTGTTCACTGTTAAGATTTTTTAACATAGTGTTAATCCCAAGTTTTCAAAAAATTTACAACATTAGTGTTTTACACCGTAATTCACAATGTTATCCACATTATGCACAGAGTTTTCCGCAATCATTAGGTGCAATTCTATGCTTTTTCACAGAGTTTTGCACGTTTTCCACAGTTTGGAGTTCACATTATAGACAGTGTTTATCCCAATTTTAACGATGGAACAGCGTTCAAACCAAGGGGACTTTTCTCCCCGTTGATATACATAAAATAACCGCGGCAGGCAATCATCACGGCATTATCCGTGCAGAGTATCGGAGTTGGGTGAACCAGGCGCGCTCCGGCGCGTTCTGCCGCCTTTGCCAGTGTATTCTGCAAGGTTTTGTTGGCCGATACGCCGCCTGCAAGTACAATTTCTTTCAAGCCAGTTTCTTTAAGGGCGTGCACGCTTTTCTGCACCAGTGCGTCCACAATGGCATATTGAAACGACGCTGCAACATCGGCGCGGTTTACTTCTTCGCCCGCCTGCTGTTTGTTGTGCAGGTAGTTGATAACCGCCGATTTCAAGCCGCTGAAGCTGAATTCAAAATTGTTGCCCAGCTTGGCACGCGGAAAATCTATCGCCAGCGGGTTGCCGTCAAGCGCCAGTTTTTCCACCTCCGGCCCGCCGGGATAAGGCAGCCCCAAAACACGCGCCACTTTATCGAAGGCTTCACCGGCGGCATCGTCGCGGGTCTGGCCCAGAAGCTCAAAACTGTTGTAATCCTTTACAACCAGCAGCGCCGTGTGCCCGCCGCTTACAACCAGTGCGAGAAACGGCGGCTTGAGGTCTTTGTCGTTTAAAAAATTGGCAAAAACATGCCCTTCCAGATGGTTTACGCCTATCAGCGGCTTATCTGCCGCCCAGGCAAGCGCTTTGCCTGCCGAAAGGCCCACCAGCAGCGCGCCTACAAGCCCCGGCCCGTAGGTTACGGCAACGGCGTTTATTTTCTCCAGCGGCACCTGTGCTTTGGCAAGCGCTTCATCTATTACCGGCAGTACGTTGCGTATATGGTTGCGCGAGGCAATTTCCGGCACTACGCCGCCGTATTTGCGGTGAATGGGCACCTGCGAGGCAATGATGTTGCTTAAAACCTCGCGCCCATTTTTTACAACGGCAGCGGCAGTTTCGTCGCAGCTCGATTCAATGCCAAGTATATAAATGTCTTCACTCATTGGTTTCAGCCTCCCTGTACAGCCACATAATTACGGCGTCTTCGTGGTTATCGGCATAATAGCCGGGGCGCACGCCTTCGGCGCGGAAGCCGCAGGTTAAGTACATTTTCTGCGCAGCTGTGTTGCTCTGGCGCACCTCCAGCGTTATGGCGTCGGCGCCTTCATTCCACGCAAGGTTTATCAGCGCCGCCGTAAGTTTGGTGCCCAGCCCGCGCTCGCGTTCCCCTTCGGCAACGGCTACGCGCGTAATCTGCGCTTCGCCTGCCACCAGCCAGTACCCGGCATAGCCTGTAACCTTGCCGTTTTCCTCCATAACAATGTACGTTGTAAGGCTGTTGTTAAGTTCGTCCAGCCACATGCTTTCATTCCAGGCGTCAAAAAACGTGCTGTTTTCTATTTTGCAAACCTCTATAATATCGCCGGCAGAAAACTGGCGGATTACTGTTTCCCGTGCTTCTGTTCCCATAGTTCTTCTGCCTCCGATTTTCTGATATAGTAAGGCTCCAGCCCGAAGATGCCGCTCTGCACTTCGGGGTTATAGGCTTTAAGCGCGGCCAGTGCCGTACCCGCTGCCTGCGGCAGGCGCAGGTATTCGGGCGCAAGGCTGCACCATCCGGGCAGCTCCATGCTTTCAAGCTTGGCACATTCGCCCAAAATAACGGCAGGTTTACCCTGCAAGGCAAGGTTTTCCAAAAGCTGCTGTTTATTTACTACCTGCACGCTTTGCAGTTCAACAACTTCGCCGTCCTGCCATTCATACAGCGCCTGGTAATAGTTGCCCTTTTGCGCATCCAGAACGGGCGAAAGCACTATGCCGCTTACCGGCAGGTTATAGGCTAAGGCAAGCGGTGTTACCACTCCCTGCAAGGGCTTTTTCCATGCGTAGGCCAGCGCTTCGGCCGTTGCAAGGCCAATGCGCAGCCCTGTAAAAGAACCCGGTCCCATGCTTACGGCAATTAAATCAATATCTGCCTTCTGCACGCCGGTGCGCTCCAAAAGCTGTTCCATCTGAGGCATCAGCCCTTCGGAGTGGGTCATGCCCATATTTATTTTATATTCGGCCAAAATTTTGCCGTCACGGCATAAGCCGACGGCGCAGGCTTTGGTTGCCGTATCAATTGACAGTACCAGCATTTTTTTCCACTTCCCCGCAAAGTTTTTCGTAGCGCGCTCCGTGCGGTTCAAAAACGAACCTGCGCCCCACGCCCTCCAGCTCTATCGTAATATGCAGATATTCTTCGGGCAGCTCGTCAATAAACAGTTCGCCCCATTCTATTACCGTCAGCCCGTCGCCGCCGCAGTATTCGCCAAAACCGGTGTTATAAAGTTCATCGCTGTCCTTTATGCGGTACAAATCAAAATGGCGCATTTCCAGCCTGCCGCTGTACACATTCATTATGGCAAAGGTAGGGCTGTTCACTTCGTTTATATCGGCGCCAAGCCCGGCTGCCATGCCGCGGCTTAACAGAGTTTTGCCTGCGCCAAGCGTGCCGGTAAGGCAGTATACGTCGCCGTCCTGCGCCAGTGTGCCGAGCAGCCTGCCAAGCGCTTCCGTTGCCGCGCTGTCCTTGCAGTAAATTTCCATGTTTCATATCCTTTCGCTAAGTTCGTTGTAATGCCAAAAAGCAGTACCGGAACCTGCCGGTACTGCCTTTGTTATTTTGCTATAATATCCGTATCGCGCTCAAAGGCATCCATCAAATCAATATGCCCTTTAATGCTGGCTTTTTTATCGCCTTCTATTAAAAAGTTTACCTTTTTAATTTCCGGAAACTCCGTCAGCGTATTGGTTATAGCCGAAGTCAGCATCATTTCGGTATAAGAACCGGCTTCAATATTGTAAATTTCCCTGCTTAAATTTACAACGGCCACGCCTTTGTCAACCGTAAGGCTGATTATTTTTAAACCTTTTGGAAAAGCGTTAATAAGCTTATCGCTTTGCGGTTTGGTGTTTATCAGCGCTTCCAGTGCCAAAAGCGGCAGTTCTTCCTTATCACCCTTAACGGTTACCTTTTCGGCATACATTTTTTCGGTGCCGTCAGCAGGTACACGGTAAATTGTTACCGTATGTTCACGGCTGTCTGCAACAGCATTGGCGTCCGGCAGCACGGCGTTGTTTTCCTGCGTACAGGCCGCGGCAAACAAAGTCATCAGTACCACGCAGAGTACTGTTAAAAATTTTTTCAGCATTTTAAGTACCCTCCGTTATTTAAAATAATCTTCAATGCCATCGGCAATGGATTTTGCCAGTTTGTTGATATACCAGTTGCTGTTCATCAGTTTTTCTTCTTTGGGGTTGGAGATAAATGCCAGTTCCAGAAGGGTTGACGGCATGCTGCAGCGCTTGTTTACATAGAAGTTTGCCTTGCGTATGCCAAGGTCATCCAGCCCGAAGTTTTTAACAAGCCTGTCCTGCACGGCCTGTGCCAGACGGGCGTCGTTATTTGTCTTGGGATAATAGTAGGACGAGAAGCCGCCTACGCTTTTATTGGTGGAAGAATTGATGTGAATGCTTACGAAAGCATCGGCGTCGTTGTCTTCCGCCACATCAACGCGGGCCTGCAGTTCCTGCGAATCGCTGGCGTTAGGTCCGTAAACGTCGGTATCGCCGGTACGCGTCATGCTCACTTTGGCGCCTTTTTTCTTCAGCAGCTCCTGCACTTTTTTGGTAATTTTAAGTGTTACGTCTTTTTCGCGCGTGCCGTTAGAGCCGATTGCACCCGGGTCGCTGCCGCCGTGGCCGGCATCAAGCGTAATCTTTTTGCCTTTCAGCCCGCCGTCAGTTTTAAAACTGCTTTTGGCAGTTTTCTTTTCTTCGGTTTTAACAGCCGTTTTTTTAGGCACGGTTACTTTAGCCGTAGTTTTGGGAGTTGTTGTTTTGGGCACCGTTGTTTTGGCCGTGCTGGTTTTGGGCACGGTTACGGGCGCTTTGGCCTTTTCGGCAGAAGTATCTGCCTTGGGTATAACCACGCTCGGCGTTGCCGTTTTATCTGCTGTAATATCCACAACCAGGCGGTTGGGGCGTTTTGTTACAGGGTCATTCTTTAAGGTAAACGCGTTGTAATCCTGCGTGCCGATAGTGCGCGCAAGAGGCAGCTTCAGCACCGTATTGCCGCCGCTTTCTTCAACGGTCATGGTTGGTGCAAGCGTGCTGCGCATTTTAAAGCTGCGTGTTACTTTTTCATCAAGTTTGGCGTTAACCGTTACCAGCATGGTCTGCCCCTGAAAGCTGATATTGTAGCCGGGCGGCGAATCCAAATCCACAACGAGGCGAAGCACATTGAACCTGTCCAGCCCCCAGCGCACATCCGTTACTTCGGCCGCGTAGGCGGAAACACAGGCAAAAATACTTATTATAAACAAAAGGCAGCAGATGATTTTTTTATGCAAGCCCCGTCACTCCTTTTTGCAAAGTTTAACTAAATAATTTTATCATTTTTATAAAGTTCTGTAAACAAAAGCGCAGTTTGCCAAGGCAAATTTCACTTAAATTTCGCCGTTTTCCGCCATGCGGCGTGCTTCCGGCACAAAGGCCGCCAATTCACCGGCAGCAAGGCCTATGCAGCCGTCTGCGGCAAGCTCGCCAGCCAGCCCGTGCAGGTACACGCCGCATGCGGCGGCAGCTTCCGCTTCAATGCCCTGCGCGCACAGCCCGGCAATAATGCCAGTAAGCACATCGCCGCAGCCGCCCGTTGCCATGGCAGGCGTACCCGTGGTGTTAACATACACTGTGCCATCCGGGCAGCCGATAACCGTCGGTGCGCCTTTCAGCACCAGCACGCAGTTCCATTCTGCGGCGTATTTTTCCGCAAGTTCAATGCGGCGCACATCAACTTCGGCGGCGCTTAAACCGCACAAACGTGCCATTTCGCCCGGGTGCGGCGTAAGTATTTTGGTGCATTTAAGCTGTGGCAGAATTTCTGCTTTGCGGCTTAACGCCGTCAGCGCGTCGGCGTCGATAACCGCCGTGCCTTCGTAGCTTTCCAGAATGTTTAAAATTACCTCGCCGGTTGCTTCGCTGGTGCCAAGCCCTGGGCCGATTGCCAAAACGTCCGATTTTGATGCTGCGTCCAGCACTTCGGCAGCGGCGCCGCCGCCCAGCACGCCCGGCATACGCTCGATAAGCCCTTTTACCATTACTTCCGTAAGCTTAACCGCCAGTACCTCGCGCGAGCACAGCGGCGTGTAAAGGCTTACCAGCCCCGCGCCTGCCTTAACGGCAGCCTGCGCGCACAGCGCAGCCGCGCCAGTGTAGCCCGGCGAACCTGCCGCCACCGTTACGCGGCCCGCTTCACCCTTATGGCAGTTGCCGCTGCGGATGGGCAGAAAATCGCGCACAATTTCCGAATCCAAAAGATATTTATGCCCTTCTGCCTGCTCCGTTAAAGCCTCCGGCATGCCGATCGGCGCAACAACAACCTTGCCCGCAAGCTCCGCCGCCGGATATAAATAAAGCCCGGGCTTAGGCAGCTGCATAGTTACGGTTGCCGCTGCCTGCACTGCGTTTTCGTCCGCTTCGCCGGTATCTGCCTGTGCGCCGCTCGGAATATCCACCGACAGCACATCCGCACGCGCGCCGTTCATCAAAAGACAGGCACGCTTGTAATTGCCGCCAAGCTCACCCTTAAAGCCGGTGCCAAGCAGCGCGTCAATCATTAAATCCGCATGGGCGGCGGCAATTTCCGCCACGTTCCAGTCACATTCTTCTTTCAGCTCCGTAACGGCAAGGCCGCTTTTGGCGCAGATTTTCAGCTGTACGCCTGCCGCGCCGGTAAACTCAGCCGCGGGCGAAGCCAGAAAGATTTTTACGCGTGCGCCCCCGGCACTGAGCCAGCGTGCCGCCACCAGTCCATCGCCGCCGTTGTTGCCCTTACCGGCAAACACAACCACGCTTTTGGCGTATACATCGCCGCCCAAAAGTTCCGCTGCGGTTTCTGCAGCCGCACGCCCGGCGTTTTCCATTAAAACCGCCGTTGGCAGATAGAACTCCTCCGCCGCTTTTTTATCAAGCGCGCCCATTTCATGCGCATATACAAGTTTCATTTATTATCCCTCCAGAATTACCTGCGCCATTGCCAGCTCTTTGGTATGGCTTAATGTTAAATGTATTTTTTCTGTGCCAAGCCCTTTGGCGTAATCTTTAAAATAACCGTATAAAACAAGCTGTGGCCTGCCAAGCGCGTCGTTTATAACCTCTATTTCGGTCAGCCGCCCGCCGCGCAGCCCCGTGCCAACAGCTTTTACAAAAGCCTCCTTGGCGGCAAAACGTGCTGCAAAGCTGGCGTATGCCTGCGCCCCGCGCGCCATGCAGTAATCCTGCTCGCACTGGGTAAACACACGCGCGGCAAAGCCCTTCATGCCAAGCGCTCTTTTAATGCGGCTTACCTCTGCCAAATCGCAGCCGATACCAATAATCATATAAACTCCTTTTAACTCAACACATCATTTAGCGTAAACTAATCCATATTATGCTTATTTCCATTTTTACCTGTAAAATCCTGCCCGCAAAAGTGAACTTTATGCAAAAACGCCGGTGCGGTTTCTTTGCAGGCAGCCAAAATTGCTGTATAATTGTGTTGCAGTAATTTTAAAGGAGGCTTTATTTTGTTATATAAAACCCGCGGAACCTGCTCCATAGCCATTGATGTGGAGGTAGAAAACGGCATTGTAAAACACGCGCAGTTTATTAACGGCTGCCCCGGCAATACCGCAGGCATTTCGCAGCTTGTGGCCGGCATGCCGGCAGAAGAAGTTATTCGCCGCTTAAAGGGCATTAAGTGCGGCAATAAGCCAACCAGCTGCCCCGACCAGCTTGCCCTTGCGCTGGAGGAAGCGCTTAAAAGCCAAAACTAAAACCCAAACGCGCAAAACAAAAACGCCATGCGTAAAGCACGGCGTTTTTTATTTTAGTTTATGCGTTTTTTAATTGAAGCCTTTTATTCCTTGCCTGCAAGGCGTTTATAGGTTGCAAGGCGTTCTTTGGCGTCATGCTCTGTTTTTTCAAACAATGCTTCTGCCTGGTCCGGGAATTGTTTTAAGAGTGCGGAGTAACGTACTTCGCCCATTAAGAATTCGCGGAAGTTGCCGGTAGGTTCCTTGCTGTCGAGAATAAACGGGTTTTTGCCCTGTTCTTTCAGTTCCGGGTTGTAACGGTAGTTAGCCCAGTAACCGCATTCAACAGCATGTTTTGCTTCCAGCTGGCTGTTGCCCATGCCTGCCTTCAAACCGTGGTTAATGCACGGCGAATAAGCAATAATCAGGGACGGGCCGTCGTAAGCCTCTGCTTCGGCAATGGCTTTAAGGGTTTGGTTCTTATCCGCACCCATGGCGATTTGCGCTACATAAACATAGCCGTAGCTCATGGCCATCATGCCGAGGTCTTTTTTACGGGTGCGTTTGCCGCTGGCCGCAAATTTGGCAATAGCCGCAGCCGGAGTAGCCTTGGAGGACTGGCCGCCGGTGTTGGAATATACTTCGGTATCAAATACCATTACGTTAATGTTTTCGCCGCTGGCAAGAACATGGTCAAGTCCGCCGTAGCCGATATCGTAAGCCCAGCCGTCGCCGCCGAAAATCCAGTGGCTGCGTTTTACAAAGTACTGGCCGAGGCCTGCAATTTCTTTTAAGAGCGCGTTATCGCTGTTTTCGGCAGCCAGTGCCGCTTTCAGCGCTTCGGCACGTTCGCGGGTACCGTCGCTTACGTTCATGTTATCAAGCCAGTTCTGCATTGCTGCTTTCAGTTCTTCGCTTACGGGCAGGTTCAGCGCTTCTTTTACGCGGTCAGCCACACGTTCGCGGGTATGTTTTACGCCCAGGTACATGCCAAGGCCGTATTCGGCGTTGTCTTCAAACAGGCTGTTTGCCCAGCTCGGGCCGTGGCCTGCCGCATTTTTGCAGTACGGCATGGAAGGTGCGCTTGCACCCCAGATAGAGGAACAGCCCGTTGCGTTGGCAATCATCATACGGTCGCCAACAAGCTGGGTAACAAGTTTGGCATACGGGGTTTCGCCGCAGCCTGCGCATGCACCGCTGAACTCAAACAGCGGCTGTTCAAACTGCACGCCTTTAACGGTGTTTTTATTCATCGGGTTCGGTTTGAGAGCAACCTTCTTCATTGCGTAATCCCAGTTTTCGGTTTTGGCAAGCTGGGTTTCCAACGGTTTCATTACCAGGGCTTTTTCCTTAGCCGGGCAAACCTGAGCGCAGTTGCCGCAGCCGGTGCAGTCCAGCGGAGATACTGCCATATGGAATTTTAAGCCTTTGGCGCCGATAGCGTCCTTGCTGAGCATGCCTTCCGGAGCGTTCGCAGCTTCTTCCTCGGTCATCAGCACAGGGCGGATAACAGCGTGCGGGCATACAAACGCGCACTGGTTGCACTGAATGCATTTTTCCATCTGCCATTCCGGAACGTTGATGGCAATGCCGCGTTTTTCGTAAGCAGCGGTGCCGCTCGGGAAAGTGCCGTCCTCATGGTCTTTAAACGCGCTTACAGGCAGTTTGTCGCCTTCCATGCGGTTCATCGGCACAAGAATGTTGTCGATAAAATCATTGCCGGATTTTGCAGCTGCTTCGGTATCGGCAGCGTCAGCCCAGGCTGCGGGAACGTCAACTTTTACAACGGCGTTAACGCCCATGTCGATAGCGGCGTTGTTCATGTCAACAACGTCTTTGCCCTTCAGGCCGTAGCTGTGCTCAACTGCTTCCTTCAGGTATTTAACAGCATCCTCCAGCGGAATAATGTCGGCCAGTTTAAAGAACGCCGACTGCATAATCATGTTAATGCGTCCGCCGAGGCCGATTTGCTGTGCAATTTTTACAGCGTCAATAATATAGAAGTTAATATCGTTTTTGGCAATATAGCGTTTAATCTGCCCGGGCAGATGTTTTTCCAGTTCTTCTGCACTCCAGTTGCAGTTAAGAAGGAAGGTACCGCCTTTTTTCAGCCCTGCGGTAACATCGTATTTATCAACGTAGGACTGGTTGTGTACGGCTACAAAATCTGCAGCGTTGATAAGGTACGGAGCGCGGATGGGCTCTTTGCCGAAACGCAGGTGCGAAACGGTAATGCCGCCGGATTTTTTTGAATCGTAGGAGAAATAGCCCTGAGCGTACATATCGGTGTAATCGCCGATAATTTTAATTGCGCTCTTGTTGGCGCCAACGGTGCCATCGCTGCCGAGGCCCCAAAACTTGCAGCTCTTGGTGCCTTCGCCGGTAACGTCAATTTCGTGGCTGGCTGCCAGGGAAGTATTGGTAACGTCGTCAACAATGCTGATGGTAAAGTTGTTTTTCGGGTTTTCGGCTTCAAGGTTTTCGTAAACCGCCAGAATGTCGGTCGGGGTCAAATCCTTGCTGCCAAGGCCGTAGCGGCCGCCGATAATCAGCGGATTGCGGCCTGCGTCATAGAACGCGCCGCGCACATCCATGTACAGCGGTTCGCCGAATGCGCCCGGCTCTTTGGTGCGGTCAAGCACGGCAATGCGTTTAACGGTTTCCGGAATTGCCGCCATAAAATGCTTAACGCTGAACGGACGGTACAGGTGAACGGCGAGTAAGCCAACCTTTTTGCCTTCGGCGTTCAGTTTTTCGGCAACGGTCTGAATGGTTTCGCAGGCGCTGCCCATGGCAATAATGATGTTTTCGGCATCCGGTGCACCGTAGTAGTTAAACAGGCCATAGTTGCGGCCGGTAATTTTGTTGATTTCGTTCATGTAGTTTTCAACAATTTCCGGCAGCGCGGTGTAATAGCTGTTAACTGCTTCGCGGGTCTGGAAGTAAATATCCGGGTTCTGCGCCGTACCGCGGATAACAGGGTTGTCAGGGTTCAGTGCGCGTTTGCGGAACTCTGCCAAAGCCTCCCAATCCAGAAGCCCTGCCAGCTTATCGTAATCCATCAGTTCAATTTTCTGAATTTCGTGCGAAGTACGGAAACCGTCAAAGAAATTCAAAAACGGCACGCGGCCTTTAATTGCAGATAAATGTGCCACGCCTCCGAGGTCCATAACTTCCTGCACGCTGCCTTCGGCAAGCAGGGCAAAACCGGTCTGGCGTGCTGCCATAACGTCCTGATGGTCGCCGAAAATGGAAAGGCTGCTGGTTGCCAGCGCACGTGCGGATACATGGAACACTGCCGGCAAAAGTTCACCGGCCATTTTATACATATTAGGAATCATTAAAAGAAGGCCCTGAGAAGCTGTATAAGTGGTAGTAAGGGCACCGCCCTGCAAAGAACCGTGTACAGCGCCGGAAGCGCCTGCCTCGGACTGCATTTCCTGAACCTTTACAGTCTGCCCGAACAGGTTTTTCTTGCCCTGGGCCGCCCATTCATCAACAACTTCCGCCATAGGCGAAGACGGTGTAATGGGGTAAATAGCTGCCACGTCGGTAAACGCATAGGATATATAAGCCGCAGCGGTATTACCGTCCATGGTTTTCATTTTTGTCATGTGGTTCCCTTCTTTCTCATCGTTATAACTGCTGAATTATGTGAGGATATGCAAAGTGCATATATAATTAGTATACACTATTTACAAAGGTTTGTAAATTTAAACGCAGTGTATACAACAGCCTTTGTTAAACAAAAAAGGCACGGCAAAAACCGTACCTTTTAAGCTATAAATTAATTATACAATTTTTTCGCCATGGTATTCTTCGCCGCCGCCATCGGGAAGTTCGTTGTAACGGCGGGTCCACAGGTTTTCGTATTTAACGGCCTGTGCGTGGGTTGCGTCGGTGTTTTCCGGCAGTTTTTTAATAACTTTGGCCGGTACGCCTGCTACCAAAGAGTACGGCGGAACAATGGTGTTTTTGGTTACAACCGCGCCGGCTGCCACAATGGAGCCTTTGCCGATAACAGCGCCGTCCAGTACGGTGGAGTGCATGCCGATAAGCACATGGTCTTCAACCGTGCAGGCGTGAAGAAGCGCGCAGTGGCCTACGGTTACATAGTCGCCCAGAATGCAGGCATGGCTGTCGGAAACGTGCAGCACGCTGTTATCCTGAACATTGGTATATCTGCCAACTTTAATTTCATTAACATCGCCGCGGATGGTTACGTTATACCATACGCTGCTGTATTCTTTAAGTTCTGCTTTGCCGATAACTACTGCGGTTTCGGCTACAAAAGCCTTCGGGTCAATTTTCGGCGAATTGCCTTCAAATTTTTTAATAAGCATTGTAAAATTCCCCCTTTTATGCTGCTTACAGCTCTATTGTATATTGTATACAAAATTTGTCAAGCTAAATCAGGGGTTTTGCCCCCTTAATTTTAAAGCTTTCACAAACTGTTCAGTTTTTAACAGTTTGTATGTTTAAATTTGCCACATACCTGCATTCAGGCCTTCTGCGGCACGCCGCGCACTTTGGTTAAATAAGTGTAAACACCGGCGCATACCAAAATTACGCCCGTTAAAACAAGTATCAGGCGCGTCGGCAAAAAGCCGCCCAAAAAGCCGCCTAAAAGCGGGCCAACCACGCCGCCGAACTGCTGCGCGCTGGTTACAAGCCCAAAGGCCTTGCCGCGCACGGAAGGGTCGGTAACTTCAACCAGGCGGGCGTTAATGTTAGGCACCGCACCTGCGAGGAACAGGCCGTAAATAAAGGTTACCGCCGCATACTGCCAGATGTTGTGCACAAAGAACTGGCACATATTTATTGCGCCCGCGCAGATAAACACCATAAACAGCGTTTTGGTATAACCGCGCTTCTGCCCGCGGCTGCCCCAGTACGGCCCGGCGATAATACCGGCAATGCCCGCCAGCGAGAAAATAATGCCGGCAGTTTTAACAACATCATCGTTAACAACGCCGCCCAACAGGTACGATACGTACATGGTAATCAACGGCTGCACAATCATTACGCATACCTGCACCAAAAAGAACATGCTCATTACAAACAGCAGCCCTTTATTTTGCAGCGATGCCTTTAAATCCGCCCAGATATGAATAACTTTGCCTTCGCCCTTTTCGTGCTCCACATCGCGCACAAAGGCAATAACCATAATGGTTGCAATAAACAGCGCGCCCGCCGCGATATAAAACGACATGCGCATGCCGAACCAGGCGCTTACATAACCGCCGAGCATCGGCCCGAGGATGCTGCCGGAGGCGACAGCCGTCTGCATAAGCCCCATGCCCCAGCCCATTTTAACGGCAGGCAGGGTTGAAGAAACCAGCGACAGCGACGCCGGCACAAAGCCGCTTACAAGGCCTGCCAAAAGGCGCACGCCAAAAAGCTGTTCCGGGCTCTGGCACATGCCCATCAAGGCATAGGTTACGGCAAGGCCGAACCCCGCACGTATTGCCATCAGGCGCTGGCCGATACGGTCGGCATGGGCACCCCAGTAAGGCGCCATAATGGCCGCCGTAAAAAAGGTAACGGAATAAATAAGGCCCGTCCACGAATTGACATCAGTCTGGGCTACGCCCAAATGCTGCAAAAGATATACCGGCAAAAACGGCACGCACATAGTATAGCTTGCACAGGTAAAAAACACGCACACCCATAAAACATACAAATTAAGCTTCCAGTGCAGTTTGCCGCCGCCGCGGTCCTCAAAAATATTCATCTATATCATCTCCGCACGATAATATCCTATATTAACATTTTAACATATCCTAAATATTAGTTGTGACATTTGTGTAAACTCCGCGTTTTAAACCGCTTATTGCGGCATAACCGCGGATATTGTATAATTAATTTATTACATTAATAAGGATGTGTGACCGTGAAAGGATTTAAAAAGCAGGAACTGGAAGAACAGGGTTTTATGGGCAGGCTGTTTGGCTCCAAGCCCCAGCAGAACGCCTTTGCAGAAATAAATAATATTTTAACCGAAGCCAAAAGCGCGCAGGAACTGACAAAGGACGCAGCCGCAGCCATTTTTAAAAAGTGGGGCTGTAAATTCAGCGACACCAATATGGACCAGCGCAGCGCCATTTACCGCAAGGTTGCCGACAACGCTTTTTCAAGCGCGCAGAGCAAGGACGACCCTATTTTACATGACCGCGCCCATATGGCGGAAATTTTGGAAATTCCCGAAAACCTGTGCCGCCTTGCCGATAACGGCGCTAAAAAATCCGCCTATTTTTCGCGCTGCCGCGGACTTGTAACCGGCGAGGAAAACCTTACCATCGCCGCCATTAACGAGCTGTTCGGCTATGATTACGAAGACGGCTTCGACTTCCGCAAGCAGGTTTTTAACGATTACTTTAACAGCGAGTTTGACCGCATTGCCGACGCCAAACGCTTTACGCCTGAGGACGAGCAGCAGCTGCGTGATTTATGTGCCAAACTGGATATTCCCTACGAATTTAAAGCCAATATCGACAACGCTTTAACCAAATACCGCTATTTGTGGAACGCCGAAAACGCGCCTTTGGGCAATGTTAAAGTTGATTTTCCACTGGAGGACGGCGAAATTTGCCACGCAGCAGGGCAGGCCGCTTTGTGCGAAGTTAAAACCGTTGCCAAAGAAGACAACTACTACCAGCTGACGCGCAAACTGCGCATCGACGAAACCATCTCCTTTAAGGGCGAACATATCGAGCACCCGCAGGTTATGGAAGAAACTGCCGTAATTATCGACGCCGGGTATTTGTTCTTAACCAACAGCCGCATTATTTATTTAAGCAAAAAACTGGCCAAGCAAATCCGCCTGGACGATTTAAAAACTGCCGACCTTTCTACCAATATTATTGAAGCCCACCAGAATGACGGGCAGAGCCTTTCCTTTAAAATGCAGGATGACGCTGCCGAAGTTATGTTTGCCATTCTGCGCCGCATTTTAAAAGACAGGAACCAGAAATGAAAGATTTAATCCGTTTCGTCCGCCCTCATGACGCCGCACGCATTTTAGAAATTTACGCTCCGTATATTACGGATACCGTTATCTCGTTTGAATACGAAGTACCAACACCTGAGGATTTTGCCGCGCGCGTTGAAACAATCAGCAGCCGCTACCCGTACCTTGTGTACGAGCGCGAAGGCAAAGTTCTCGGCTACGCTTACGCTTCCGCCTATAACGAGCGCATAGCGTATGATTACACGGTAGACCTGTCCGTTTATGTGGACGCTGCCTTTTGCGGGCAAAATATTGGCGAGTGCCTGTATGCCGCGCTGCTTGATATTTTAGAAAAGCAAGGCTACTATAACGCCTACGCCTGCATAACGGCAATTAACCGTAACAGTTTAAACTTTCATAAGCGCATGGGCTTTGAGGATTCCGGTACGCATAAACTTGCCGGGTTTAAGCACGGCCGCTGGCTGGACGTATGCTGGTACAGCAAACGCCTGAAGGCGGATACCGAAGCACCGCAGCCGTTAAAGCCTGTCAGTGCGTTCAACAATAACGATTTATTGCAGCCGCACGAAACCTATAAAAAATAAACAGCTTAAAATTATATAAAAAAACCGGGAGTTGCAGCTCCCGTTTTTTTGTTTTGATGTGTACATTTGGACATCATCAATCCCATTTCGTACTTTCATTATAGTACGGCTTAATTTAAAAAGCAAATAGATAAGGCCTGCAACAATACGGTTTTTGCCGTATTATTTTCTGCACCCTTTGCATTTATCAAGGTATTCGCCAACAATTTTCACGGCGCAGTAATCGCCGCACATTGAACATGCTTCGTCATCGGCTTTGTTCTTTTTATCGCGGTAAGCCTGCGCTTTAACCGGGTCAATGGCAATTTCAATCTGTTTTTTCCAGTCCAGGTTTTTGCGTGCTTTCGCCATTTCCAAATCCCACGCTACGGCTTTGGGCAAGCCTTTGGCAACATCGGCCGCATGGCCTGCAATACGCGCTGCAATTACGCCTTCGCGCACGTCGTTAATATCGGGCAGGCCCAAATGCTCGGCAGGCGTTACATAGCACAAAAAGTCCGCGCCGCTCATGGCTGCCAGCGTGCCGCCGATAGCGGAGGGAATATGGTCATACCCCGGCGCAACGTCTGTAACGAGAGGTCCCAGCACATAAAAAGGCGCACCGTGGCACACGCGTTTCTGCAGCTGCATATTGGCGGCAATCTGGTTGTAAGGTACATGGCCCGGCCCTTCCACCATTACCTGCACGCCTTTAGCCCAGGCGCGCTGCGTCAGTTCGCCAAGGTTCAAAAGCTCCTGCAATTGCGCGCGGTCGCTTGCATCGGCCAGGCAGCCGGGGCGCAAACCGTCGCCCAAACTAATGGTAACATCATACTCGGCGCAGATGTCCAAAATTTCGTCATAGTATTCGTACAGCGGGTTTTCTTTGCCGTTGTGCAGCATCCAGCCGGTAATAAAGCTGCCGCCGCGGCTTACAACATCCATCACGCGCCCTTCGCCGGTCAGCATGTCAAGCACGTTTTTGTTAATGCCGCAGTGTATCGTCATAAAGTCCGCACCGTCCGCCGCCTGCTGGCGGATAACTTCAAACAAATCTTCTTTCGTCATTTCCACAACGGCGCCGCGTTTTTTAATGGTTTCCACGGTTGCCTGGTAAATGGGCACCGTGCCCACCATAACCGTGCTGGCGCCGATAATCGCCCTGCGCGAAGCATCAATATTGTCGCCGGTCGATAAATCCATCACGCTGTCGGCGCCCGCTGCAATCGCTGCCGCCAGCTTTTCAAGCTCCGGCTCCGGGTCGGGATAGCTGCTGGAGGTGCCGATATTGGCGTTAACCTTAACGCTCAGCCCCTGCCCCACGCCGCGCGGAGTTACGTTTTTATGGTTTATATTAAGCGGTATGGCAATAGTGCCTTCGGCCACGCCATTGCGGATAAATTCTTCCGTTACGCCTTCGTAGGCTGCCACCTGCTTCATTGCTTCGGTAATAATGCCTTTTCGGGCAAGCTGCATTTGTGTTGCCAAAAAATCACTTCCTTTACTGTTAATATTTCTATTATACAGTAAATCGGCGCAATACTCTACCGTTTTATGTTAATTTTCAAAATTAGTTTATAAATTTATTTAATAATAATTTTTAATTTTTCACAGAAAAGTCAACTAAAGCTAACCATTATGTGTTATAATAAAGGCAGTTAAGAAAACAGGAGGCGATTACATGTCACGCTTTACTTTACCACGCGATATTTACTATGGGCCGGGCGCCCTTGATGAATTGAAGGTTTTGGCAGGCCACAAAAAAGCCATGATTTTCACCGGCGGCAGTTCCATGCGCCGCGGCGGCTTTTTGCAGAAAACCGAGGAGGTTTTGAAAGCTGCCGGACTGGAAACCGCTTTATTTGAAGGCATCGAGCCCGATCCTTCCATAGAAACAGTTATGAAAGGCGCACAGGCCATGCGCGAATTTGAGCCGGACGTTATCGTTGCTATCGGCGGCGGCTCCCCTATCGACGCAGCCAAAGCCATGTGGGTATTTTACGAACACCCCGATAAAACCTTCGAGGATATTAAAACACCGTTCACCATGCCCAAGCTGCGCAACAAGGCAATTTTCGTAGCCATTCCGTCCACCAGCGGCACTGCTTCGGAAGTAACTGCCTTTTCCGTTATTACCGATTACTCCAGCGGCATTAAATATCCGCTGGCCGATTTTGAAATTACCCCGGATATTGCCGTGCTTGATACCGACATTCCGCTGACCATGCCGCCCAAGCTTACCGCACACACCGGCATGGACGCTTTAACCCACGCACTGGAAGCCTATGTTGCTACTGCGCGCAGCGATTTTTCGGATGCGCTGGCGCTGAAAGCCATCGGCGATATTTTCGATAGCCTTCTTGACAGTTACCACGGCGATAAAGAAGCACGCGGCAAAATGCACATTGCCCAGTGCCTTGCAGGCATGGCGTTCAGCAACGCGCTTTTGGGCATTGCCCACAGCCTGGCACACAAAACCGGCGCAGTATTCCACATTCCGCACGGCTGCTGCAACGCAATTCTTTTACCGTCCGTTATCCAGTACAACTCCCGCGTATGCATGAACCGCTATGCAACAGTTGCACGCTACCTGGGCCTGCCCGGCGGCACCGACAAGCAGCTTACCGATTCGCTTGTTAAAGCCATCTGCGCATTAAACAAAGAACTTGGTATTGAGCAGACCTATCAGGCTAACGGCGTAAGCGAAGAGCTGTTTAAAGAAAATGCAGAAGCAATAGCCCACAACGCTGTGCTTGACCCCTGCACCCTTGCCAACCCGCGCCCGATTGACGACGAAGCCATGCTTAAGGTTTTAACCTGCGCATACTACGGCAAACCCGTAACGTTCTGACTTTCAGGCTCATGCCTGATATTTAAACCCATTAACCGCTGCTTTTACGGCAGCGGTTTTTATTTTGCAAACCCTTTACACCCATATAAACGGATTTTACGCCTTAAAAATTTACCTGCGCGCAAAATTTATTTTTTGCCGCCGCCGCAATTTTTTGCCTTATTTTTTTGCGCATGGTTAATTTTTGCCCCCGTTTTGCCGTTTATATGGGTGAGTTTCTTTTCTTTTCTCTTTTTTCCTGTTTTTTCTCTTTATCTTTTCTTTGCCGTATTACGTTCTTACCTTGTTCCCAATAAACCGCAGGTTTATTATTATAATTATACCTTGTTCCCTAAGTACTACCGTACATAAGAAGTAAAACCTAAAATGCCCGCGCCAAACAGGCACTATCTCCAAACTGAGATAGTGCCGCAAGCAGTAAACTCCACCCCTTCATGCACAAAATAAAAAAGAGAGCAGCGCTGCCCTTACTGATAAAAAATGTATATTAATTAACTGTTTATATGTATTTTATAACTATTGCCGTTAGTTCTTCACCGTGTAAACTATTATGCCCTCACAGCCTACATAACAGCAATTTGTGCTGTTTTAGCAGCAAATTTTGTTAAATTAGCAATATTTCACATTTTTTTACGGCTTTTCGGTTGTTTTTTAAGGCGATTTGTGAGAAAATATAATAGTACTTGTGTAAAAGCGGACAGAATAAAGTTTTATCAGTTAGGAGTAGTTTATGCATGGAACCGTTAAAACGACAGCAGCGTAAAGTCGATAACGAATATACGATTATGTTCATTCCCCACCGCGGCAAAGAACCGAAAAGCTTCAGCTTCCGCACAAGCCTGCTGAAAAAAATCGGCATTTTCTGCGGCATCCTGCTTCTGGCAGGCATTGGCATTGCAGCAAAATCTTCCATGGTTGTTTACCAGGCACACCAGGAACAGAACGAACTTATAGCTTACCGCAACGATAAAGCAGCGCAGGACCAGAAGCTGGCCGAACTGCAGAAAGAAAACGAAAAAATGCAGAAGGACATGGCCGAGCTTTCCGCACTGGAAAACGAAGTGCGCAAAGCCCTTGGCAGCAATGTAAGCCAGCAGCCTTCCCGCGGCGGCATTGACCGCAGCCAGTACATGGGCAAAGGCGGCCCTTCCGCCCCGGCAGACATTAAAATGATTGATGTTACCGCAGCCCAGGCTAAAAACCTGCAAACAGAAATGCAGCAGAAAAAAGCAGTGCTCGGCGATTTGCTGGCACAGCTTCATGAACGAAATGCAAAGCTCGATGCTACTCCGGACATCTGGCCTACGGCCGGCGGTGAAATTACTTCCCGCTTCGGCGGCAGAGCCAACCCGTTCAGCGGCACCGGCTACGATTACCACCCCGGCATTGATATCGGCAACGACTACGGTGCGCCGGTTTACGCAGGCGCAACCGGTTATGTGGAATACGCAGGCTGGTACAGCGGTTACGGCCGTTATGTAAAAATCAGCCACGGCTACGGCTACGAAACCGCTTACGGGCATATGTCGTCCATTGAAGTTTCTTCCGGCCAGTATGTGGAAAAAGGCGACGTTATCGGTTATGTGGGCAGCAGCGGTTACAGCACCGGCCCGCACCTGCATTACGAAGTTATCATTAACGGGCAGGATTCCGACCCGCTTAAATTAATCAGATAGTTTTAAAGGAGCAAGGCAATGTTTGGTTCTTCAAACAATAATAATGCAAAAACAAATTCCGTCCTGCCTAAAGTGGCGGTAGATAATTTTGAAGCCTATATCGGCAAAAGCACGCAGATTACCGGCAACATTACCGCGCAGGGTTCCATCCGTATCGACGGCACCTTCAGCGGCATTGTGTTTTCGGAAAGCGATGTTGTTGTTGGTGAAACCGGCAATATTAAGGCCAATATTTTTGGCGCCAATGTAACGGTTGCAGGCAAAATTGAAGGCAACATTGTTGCCAAGGGCACGCTGGAAGTGCTTGCCAGCAGCGTTATTACCGGCGACGTGCGCTGTGAAAAGCTCACCGTTGAAACCGGCGCCGTACTGCGCGGCAACGTAGGCGGCCTTGAAGACGCAGCAGCACCGCAGCTGGAAAGTACGGAAACAAAATAATAACAAGCTTCACCCGCCCGGAGTTTACAGCCGGGCTTTTTATTGCCCACGCTTATTTATAAGTTATGCTTATCAATTAAATAAGTTTGGTTTATTTATAAGCCTGCCTTATTAAATTGGCGCTTTGCATTTTGTAAACTGCGTTACAGATTTGCCGCGTTTTATTTTAAATTTTATTTTTTGCCGTTATTTTGTTGACAAGCCCCCCAAACCTGCTATAATAGCCCTATAAATTAATAACAGCAACACGATGATGGAGAAAAAGCAGCAACAATGCTTTCAGAAAGCCGCCGGAAGATGCGAGGCGGCAGCAGCGTGCAGCAAGTTCCGCTCCGGAGATGCGGGTGATGAATCCGCCGGGCAGCGCCCGATACAGCGTTACTAAAGATGGCCGTAAGGCAATTTGGGTGGCAACGCGGGTAACTCTCGTCCCATGTGGGATGGGGGTTTTATTTTTTACCAGCACTTTGCCGTTTGCCTGCGCGCTGAATTTGGGTGGCACCACGAGAAAGAGAAGCTCGTCCCAAGGACGGCTTCTCTATTTTTATTTTGGAGGGATATTATGGACAGAGTTTACAACTTTAACGCCGGGCCTTCGGCAATGCCGCTGGAAGTTTTGCAGGAAGCCCAGGCAGAATTTTTAAACTATAAAAACACCGGCATGAGCATTATTGAAATAAGCCACCGCAGCCCGGAATACGCCGCCATGCACGCGGAAACCAAAGCACTTTTGCGCGAACTGATGGAAATTCCCGAAGATTACGAAATTTTATTTATACAGGGCGGCGGCAGTTTGCAGTTTTTAATGACGGCAGCCAACTTTTTTACCAACAAACGCGCTGCCTATGCCAACACCGGCGTATGGGCAAAAAAAGCCATGGCAGAAGCCAAACGCTTTGGCGAAGCCTACGAAGCCTGCACAAGCGCAGATAAAAACCACAGCTACATTCCACAAAGGCTGGAGCTTAAACCGGATACCTCATACCTGCACATAACCGCCAACAACACCATTTACGGTACGGAATGGCAAGACTTCCCCGATGTCAACGTGCCGGTTATCTGCGATATGTCGAGCGACATCCTTTCCCGCCCGGTAGATATAAAAAAGTTCAGCCTTATCTACGCCGGGGCGCAGAAAAACCTCGGCCCTGCCGGAGTGGTAATTGTAATTGTTAAAAAGGCGTTTTTAGAAACTGCCCGTGCGGATTTGCCGCCGATGCTGAGCTACCAAAACTACGCGGATAACGATTCGCTGTACAACACGCCGCCGGTATTTGCCATTTACATGGTTAACAAAACCCTGCACTGGATTAAAGCGCAGGGCGGCGTAAAGGCCATTGCCGCACGCAACCGCGAAAAGGCACAGCTTATTTATGACGTTATCGACGCTAGCCGTGGCTTTTACCGCGGCCACGCCGAAAAAAACAGCCGCAGCCTGATGAACATTACCTTTAACCTGCCCACGCAGGAACTGGAAAAAGACTTTATCGCCGAAGGCAAAAAGCGCGGGTTCATAGGCATTGGCGGGCACCGTCTTGTAGGCGGCTGCCGCGTATCGGCCTACAACGCCGTAACGCCCGAAGCCTGCCGCGCCCTTGCGGATTTTATGAAAGAATACCAGGCAAAACACGAATAAACGGAGGAATGAATGATGAGAATACTTGTAAGCGATGACGTAAGCGAAAAAGGCGTGGCCCTGCTGCGCGAACATTTTGACGTAGATGTAAAAACCAATATGCCAACGGAAGAACTTCTAGCGTGCATAGGCGAATATGACGGGCTTGTTACCCGCAGCCAGACGCAGGTTACCAAAGAAGTTATCGACGCCGCCAAAAACTTAAAGGTTATCGGCCGCGCGGGCGTCGGCGTTGATAATATCGACATTCCCGCAGCGACGGCACGCGGCATTGTAGTGCTGAACGCGCCGGAAGGCAACACCATTGCCGCCACGGAGCATACCGTTGCCATGATGATGGCCATGACGCGCCACATTCCGCAGGCGCACGCTTCCATTCAGGCCGGCAAATGGGACAGAAAGAGCTTTGACGGCATTCAGGTACAGGGCAAAACGCTCGGCATTATCGGCGTTGGGCGTATCGGCAGCCGCGTTGCCCTGCGCATGCAGGCCATGGAAATGACCACCATCGGCTACGACCCGTATATTACCGAAGAACGCGCGCAGCAGGTTGGCGTGGAGCTCGTTCCGTTTGAAGAACTGCTGGCCAAATCCGACTATATCACCATTCACACACCGCTGACGAAAGAAACTCATAACATTATAAACGCCGAAGCCATTGCCAAAATGAAAGACGGCGTGCGCATTGTAAACTGTGCCCGCGGCGGCTGCGTGGATACCGAAGCCCTTGCCGCAGCCTTAAAGAGCGGCAAAGTAGCCGGAGCCGCCATTGACGTATACCCCGAAGAACCGCTGACGCCGGAAAACAACCCCTTTATCGGCATGCCGCAGGTTGTGCAGACCCCGCACCTTGGCGCCAGCACCATTGAAGCGCAGATTGGCGTCGCTGTAGACGTTGCTTACGGCGTTATCGACGCGCTGGAAGGGCGCCCCGTTATGACAGCCGTTAACATGGCGCCCATCCCAAAAAGCGTTGCCAGCGTTATCGCGCCGTACTTTAAACTGGCAGAACGCCTCGGTACCATCGGTATTTATCTGGCCGAAGGGCCGATTAAAGCCGTGGAAATTGAATACACCGGCGAACTGGCCGCAACGGAAACGCAGGCACTGACCACCGCCTTTTTAAAAGGCCTTTTGAACCCGATTTTGCAGGACAGCGTTAACTTTGTAAACGCGCCGGGCATTGCCAAAAAACGCCATTTGCAGGTGCGCGACGTAAAATCGCACCGCACCGGCTACTTCAGCACCGCCATTAATGTTAAAATTGTTACCGAAAAAGGCGAGCACACGCTTACCGGCACCCTGTTTGCAGGCAAAGAAGCAAAAATTGTGCAGATTGACCGCTTCCGCCTGGACTTTAAGCCCGAAGGCTACCTGCTGCTTGCTCCGCACCTTGACAAGCCCAACATGATTGGGCAGATCGCCACCGTACTCGGCAGTGCAGGCATCAACATCAACGGCATGCAGGTAGGCAGCACCGCCATTGAAGGCACCAACTTAATGGCCATTGCCACCAGCGGCGACATTCCTAACGATATTATGCTGAAGCTGCGCGGCATAGAAGGCATAATCGACGTGAAACTTATAAACTGCGAGGGATAATATGGTACGCATTATTTTAATACGCCACGGAGAAACCAACTGGAATTTACAGGGACGCTACCAGGGGCAGGAAGACACCCGCCTGAGCGAAAAAGGCTTTGCGCAGGCAGGGCTTTTGGCGCAAGGGTTAAAAAACGTACATCTTGATTTATGCATTTCAAGCCCTTTAAAACGCTCGTTTTTAACCTGCAAGGCCTGTGCCGATTTACACCATTTGCCGGTACACAGCGACAAGCGCCTTACGGAAATTAACCACGGTGCATGGGAAGGCGAACTGGCCTGTGAAATACAGGCACATTACCCCGAAGAATTTAAAAAGTGGCATACTGAGCCGCACAAAGTGCAGATGCCGGGCGGCGAAAATCTGGAAGACGTACGCAAGCGCGCCCGTGCCGCTTTTGACGAATACGCAGAAAAATACGAAGGCCAAACAATTCTTGTTGCCGCGCACGACGCCGTCAACAAAGCCATTATCTGCGACTTGCTGGGGCTTGATATGAGCCATTTCTGGCACATCAAGCAGGATAACGCCTGCATTAACGTGCTGGAATATAATGAAGGCGTATGGCGCGCCGTACTTTTAAACAGCACCACACATTTGGGCTACCTTTTCAGCGGCGTAGAACAGGCAGGATTGTAAGAATAGAAAAAGCTGCAAAGCATATACTTGCTTTGCAGCTTTTTTCTTAACTTTATTCTTTTCCAAAACATTAAACTCTGCTATAATATTTAACGCTGTGACTCTTTCCAGTAGGAAGGAGGTGGCATTAGTTGAATAAACCCATAATCGCATTTTTGGTAGCCGTCATGGCAGCTGTAACATCCTATTACATCTGCAAATGGCTGGACGGTTTACTGTAAGCTCACAGCCAGCCTAAATTAAAAACCGGGAGTTGCCGCTCCCGGTTTTTTTGTTTGAGGTGTTTAATTGAATAAACCCCATATCGCTTTTGTAACTAAAGCATACCACTCTTTCACTGTACCGTCAAGCAAAAATAGTTAAAAACTAAAATCGCGCTGCGGCGCAGATATGCTTTGTTTTAACACAGCAAAATTTGTGTTATAATATAAATTAGTTATATCTCCGCCAGGGCGGATTTTACGATATTATTTGATTGTGAGGTAAGAAAATGCAGAAAATTATTTTAACGGGCGACCGCCCGACCGGCAGGCTCCACGTTGGGCATTACGCCGGTTCTTTAAAAGAACGTGTGGAACTGCAAAACTCCGGCCAGTTTGACAAGGTATTTATTATGATTGCCGACGCTCAGGCGCTGACCGATAACGCCGAGCACCCCGAAAAAGTGCGCGAGAACGTGCTGGAAGTGGCTCTTGATTACCTTGCCTGCGGCATTGACCCGGAAAAATCCACCATTTTCATTCAGTCTGCCGTACCGCAGCTTACAGAGCTCACCGCGTATTATATGAACCTTGTAACCGTATCGCGCGTGCAGCGCAACCCGACCGTTAAAACCGAAATTAAAATGCGCAATTTCGAAGCCAGCATTCCCGTAGGCTTTTTTGTATATCCCATCAGCCAGGCGGCCGATATTACCGCCTTCCGCGCAACGGCAGTGCCTGTCGGCGAGGACCAGCTGCCGATGCTGGAACAGTGCAAGGAAATTGTTAACAAGTTTAACAGCGTTTACGGCGAAACATTAACCGAGCCGGAAATCATCCTGCCGAGCAACAAAGCCTGCCTGCGCCTGCCCGGCATTGACGGCAAGGCCAAAATGAGCAAATCGCTGGGCAACTGCATTTACCTCAGCGACGAAGCGGATGTTATTAAAAAGAAAATTATGTCGATGTTTACCGACCCGAACCACGTGCGCGTGGAAGACCCCGGCAAGGTTGAAGGCAACCCGGTATTTATTTATCTGGACGCTTTCTCCCGCCCCGAACATTTTGCGGAATTTCTGCCGGAATACGCAAACCTTGACGAACTGAAAGCGCATTACCAGCGCGGCGGCCTGGGCGACGTAAAAGTTAAAAAATTCCTCAACAACGTAATGCAGGCCGAGCTTGCCCCCATCCGCGAACGCCGCCATATGTGGGAGCAGCGCCTTGACGAAGTAAAAATGATTTTAAAACAAGGCAGCGAAACCGCGCGCGCAGCGGCAGCCGAAACCCTGCACGATGTACGCGCCGCCATGCAGATTAACTACTTTGAAAACTGGCATATCTGATGGCGAACGATAAAAACGGCGTGCTTGCCCTTTTGGAAAGCGCCGCCATTAAGTATGAAGTTACGGAACACCGGCCCATTTACACCGTGGAAGAAGGCGAAGCCTTAAAGCTGCCGCACCCGGAAGCGATTGCCCGCACCCTGTTTTTATGCGACGACAAACACCAGAACTTTTGGCTGGTAACTTTGCCGAAAGACAAAAAGCTGGATTTAAAGGCTCTGCGCGCACAGCTCGGCAGCCGCCGCTTAACCTTCGCCGCCGCGGAAGAACTGGACGCCATGCTGAACCTGCCGCCCGGTTCCGTTACGCCGCTTGGCGCATTAAACGATGCAGAAGGGCGCGTGCCGGTTATTATTGACACAGCCTTTAAAGAAAGCCTTATCGGCGTGCCGCTTTTAACAAACACCGCCACCATCTGGCTTAACGGCGCAGATTTGGCGCTCATACTTACACAGCAGGGGCATAAAGTAAACTGGCTGGCACTTTAAAAACAAAATACAGGGCAGCAAAGTCTGCCAAGGCATAAAAAAATCCGCCCCTAAAGGCGGATTTTTTGTTTTGTATGTTATTACAGGGTTTTGCCGTAAGCGTCGGCATCCAAAATGGCCTGTTTGAATTTTTCGCGGGTCATTTCGTACGGAGTCTTTTTCCATTCGAGAATTGCCGGTGCGCGGTCAAGGATTTTTTCAAGGCCAGCTTCGTCAACTTCCAGTTCTTTTAAGGTTACAGGCAGGCCCAGTTCCTTATTGAATTTTGCAATCTTATCGCGCAGTTCAAACTGCTTGTCGCAGGTTAAAAGCACAATTACGCCGAAGGAAACCACTTCGCCGTGCATATGGCGTTCTGCGCAGGCAAGACCGGTGTAAGCGTTGTAGAAGCAGTGGCCCAACGAAGAATTATAGTAGTAATCGTTTTCGGTGGTGGTAAGGTTGGAAACAATGCCGGTGCTCATGATGATATCCAGCGCAACTTCCTGAATTGCTTCGGAAACAACATTGTTTTTGCAGTCTGCCAAAGCCTGTTTGCCGTATTCAAACAGCGGTTTTGTGCAGGCACCTGCCAGAGCGCGGCCCAAAAGCGGAGTGTTTAAAAGCTTTCTTCCTTCTGTTGCAATTAAAACTTCACATTCTTTGCTGAGTGCGTCGCCAATGCCGGCCCACAAAAGTTTTTCCGGTGCTTCGGCAATAATTTTGGTATTGATAAAAGTATGTTCTGCGCAGTGTTTCGGATAATAGTAACCGGCGAGGCTGCCATCCTGTTTATACATTACGCAGATAGCGGTGCAGGCAGCACAGTTGGAAGCAATGGTCGGGAAAGTGAAAACGGGTTTGCCCATTTTGTCCGCCATGGTTTTGCAGCAGTCAACAGCACGGCCGCCGCCAACAGCAAATACCATATCGGCTTCCTGAACTTCTTTGGTATTCATCAGCATATCAACATTTTCATAGGTAGAGTTGCCGCCGTACCAAAGCACAGCCGTAACATCAAGGTGCCCTTTTACAGCTGCAAGAATTGCATCCTGGGCTTTGCTCAGCGCGGTTTTGCCGCCGATAATAACAACCTTTTTGCCATATCTTGCCGTTACGGACGGAATTGCATCGTAGCAGTCCGGCCCAACGCTGTAATTAGGTAAATAAACACTGTATGTAGTACTCACTTCAAACAACACCTTTCATCAATTATCAAATATTATGATACTAATTATAAACATTTCCGGCTAATTCGTCAACACAGTGTAACATTATAATATATTTTTCTGTTAAAATTACTGTAAAAAACTTACAATAGTAAACCACAGCGGCGGCACCAAAAGCGAAGGCAGCATATTTAAGGTTTTGCAGTCGCGCAGCTGCAAAATGCCCACGCCGCTGCTCAGCAGGAAAATGCCGCCCAAAAGCGAAATTTCCGTCATCATGCCCGGCGTTAAATACGGCGCAATAACACCGGCAAACAGATAAATACTGCCCTGCCAGCAAAACAGCACCGCCGCCGCAATGGCAATGCCGAAGCCGTAAGTCGAGGCAAAAATCATGGAAGATACCAAATCAAGCGTTGCATTGGTAAAAAGGTAAGTATTGTTGCCGTTAAGGCGGCTTTCGATAGGCCCTAAAATGGAAAGCGTGCCGATGCAGAACAGAAGTATCGCCGTAGAAAGCCCTTCCGCCAGCTTGCCGCCGCCCTTGCAGAGCGCAAGCAGCGCGTTAAAACGCCCGCAAATATCAAGCCGCGTGCCGATAATGGTGCCAATGGCAAGGCTTGCAATAAAAAGCACCGGATATTCGCTGTTGGGCAGGTTATGCACAACGGCGTTGGCGCCAAGCCCAACCGTTGCCAGCCCCAAAGCGTCAAACAGCGCTGTTTTATATTTTTCGCTGATACCGCGGCTTAAAAAGCTGCCCGCAAAGCTGCCTGTTAAAATAGTGCAGGTATTTACAATCGTTCCTAACATAAACCATCTGCTCCCTCAATAAAAAAATAACGGATATTTTTATTATAAAACTATCGCGTAAAAATGTAAAACGGGCATAAAAAAAACATCCTGCCAAAGCAGGACGTTGAATGCTGGTGCGGATGACAGGAGTCGAACCTGCACGCCGAAGGCGCCAGATCCTAAGTCTGGTGCGTCTGCCAATTCCGCCACATCCGCATTTAAATTGACTTTATTATTATATATTAAGCGGCTCAATTTTTCAACATTTAAATTTTACATAAGTCTGATAGATAAAATATAATCTGTTCTATATAATAAAATTAAAGTAATTAACTTAAAATCTATGTTACCTATTATGACAGTAAACCCGCGGAGGCAATTATGGAAGAAAAAACTACCTCCTTTAAAAAGAACGCCAACGGCAGTTACAGTAAAAAAGGCATTGTACGCCAGACGCCCAAAGACGGCTTTGTGGAGCATGACGGGCCGGGCGGCTTGGAATACCGCAAAGGGCACGGCGTCTGGTGGACTTATGAAACAGACGACCCTAAAGTTACACGCCCGTTTTTATATATTTTTTTCGCTCTTTTTATGGGCCTTTGGAATTGGATTTTTTATAGCTGTTCACAGGGTATGGACCCTTCGGGGCGTATGTATGTGGCAACTGTTGGTTTGGGCATAAACTGCTTTTTACTTTATGTTTTTTTCGGCTGCCTGCGCGATATACGCAAGCGTGAAAAACAGCAGCAGGAAGCCCTGCAAAAAGAAAGAGAAGCAAAGCGCCGGACGGAAGGCTAAAATAAAATACAGCAGAAAGAAACGCCGTGACACAAGCCGCGGCGTTATTATTTTTACCAGTTATTCTCCCCACGTTGCTCCCAATACACTCTGATTGGTGCTCCAACAGAAAACACAAAAACGCTGCACCTGCATTGGTACAGCGTTTAACAGATAAAAAAATGGTGATCCACCCGCGACTCGAACGCGGGACACCCTGATTAAAAGTCAGGTGCTCTACCGACTGAGCTAGTGGATCACGTTATTTGGCTGGGGCGGCTGGACTCGAACCAACGCATGCGGGAGTCAAAGTCCCGTGCCTTACCGACTTGGCTACGCCCCAAAAATATGGGGTGACTGGAGGGATTCGAACCCTCGCGTAACGGAGCCACAATCCGCCGTGTTAACCGCTTCACCACAGCCACCATTTTACCAAGATACGCTTGGCGACGAATGTAATTCTATCATAGCAGACAGGTTCTGTCAATATTTTTTGTAAAAATTTTTAATATAAAATGTCATTAATTTTACAAAACCGCTTTTTGCGGCTATTCGCGTTCAAACCATGCTTTGGCCCACGCCAGTGCCGTCGGTGTTTGCGCCAGGCCACCGCCCGCAGTTTCGCGCAATGCGCAGGGCATGGAATCGCCCACCCATTTCATGGCGTCAATGGCTTCATCCGCCGGAATAAAGCTGCCGATGCCTGCCAGCGCCATTTCTGCCGCCAAAAGCGCCTGCACTGCCGCACCGCCGTTGCGTTTTATACAGGGCACTTCCACAAGCCCTGCCACAGGGTCGCACACCAGCCCCAGCATGTTTTTAAAAACAATGCTTACGGCAGTACCTGCCTGCGCAGGAGTGCCTCCCAAAGCGTCAACAGCCGCGCCTGCCGCCATGGCCGCCGCACTGCCGCATTCAGCCTGGCAGCCGCCAACCGCACCCGCAAGCGAAGCACGGGCTGCAATTACAAGCCCGATTTGCCCTGCCACAACAAGCGCGCGTGCCAGCTGTTCTTCCGTTAAATTGCAGTGCTTTTTTAAAGCCAGCAGCACGCCGGGAAGCACGCCTGCCGCACCTGCCGTGGGAGCCGCCACAATTCTGCCCATGGCAGCATTGCATTCGCTTACGGCAATGGCATAAGTTACGGCATCCGTTGCAAGGCCGCCCAAAAGTTTATTAAAGCCGGGCTGCGCTGCCGCGTTTTGCAGTTTAAGCGCACTGCCGCCGGTTAAGCCGCTGTGTGAGCGCACGCCAGTCAGCCCGTAGGCTGCGGCTTCTTCCATTACTTTCAGCATCTGCGCCATTTTGGCAAGCAGTTCTTCTTCCGTAATTTCCAGTTCAGCAGCGCTCTGCGGCAGCAAATAAGCGTTCAGGCTCAGTTTTGCCGCTTCTGCTTCTTCTATTAATGCGTTTAATGAAATTTTGTCGTTTGCCATCTTTCACCTCAAAGCACGCTGTCTACAAAGCGCACCGTGTCAATAGGCGGCAGTGCCGCCAGCAACTGCACTATCGCAGGCTGCACTTTCTGGTCGCACTCAAGCACCATGGTTGCCAGCCCGCCTTTATTTTTGCGGAATACGCGCATGGTTGCGATATTTACGGACGCACTTGCCAGCGTGCTGCTTACAAGCGCAATCACGCCGGGCTTGTCGGTATGCGATACCAACAGCGCAGGCAGCTTGCCGTCCAGCTCAACCTCCGCGCCGTCAATGGCAGATACCTTAACCTGCCCGCCGCCGATGGAGGAACCGATAACCTCGCAGCTTTTGCCGTCTTTTGCCGTCAGCGTAAAGCGCGCTGTATTGGGGTGGGTTAAATCGCCAAGGTTTACTTTGGCAAAATTATATTCCAGCCCTGCTTCCGCGGCATATTTACGCGCCTGCGGAATACGCGCGTCATCAGGCAGCCAGCCCATAAGCCCGGCCAAAAGCGCCACATCCGTGCCGTGCCCGCGGTAGGTATGCGCAAAGCTGCCGTGCAAATCAATTTGTGCTTTAACGGGCGGCGCGCCCAAAATGCCGGCAGCTAAAAGCCCCAGCCTTACCGCGCCCGCCGTATGCGAACTTGAAGGGCCAATCATTACAGGCCCGATAATGTCTATAATATTCATACTGCTCCTTTATTCTTCACTTGCCAGTGAGCGGTGCCCCAAAGCCACGCACAATTCGTCAAGGTTCAGCACGCCCACCGCCATATATATGGCAACGCACAAATGCTCGCCGCTGCGGGCAATGCCAATTTTGCCGCCCACGTTAAAGCCGGCCGCCTTCGTCACAAGCTGCTCCAAAGCAGCGTGGGCAGCGCCCGCAACTGCGCCCGCGCCAACGTGGGTTTCCGTAACAATGCCCTGACGCTGCGCCGCAACAACGGCACGCTCCACAATTTTAACAACGCTCGGCATAAATTCGCCGCCAAAATCAACCGCCGTGCTGCGGATGCCCTTTGCCGCCAGCTGCTCTTTTATGCGCTGTTCCTCTGTGCGGTTTTCGGTAACGGCAATGCGCAGCGCCGCACGCCCTATTTCAATGCTCGTCAGTTTCTGTTCTGCCATGGTCAGTCTTCCTCCACCATTTCCGGTTTTTTAATAGGTATTTTGTCAAACACGGCTACAATAAGGAACACGATAATGCACAGCAGCCATTCAAAATAAATTACATGCTGCAAAACATGCAGTGCCGGTACAAACTCCCATACCACAAGGCCCAAAAGCCCGGCAAGCGTAGTCCAGAACGCGCTGCTGCGGCGGCACAAACCGGGCGCAAACACCGTAAACAAAAATACGCAGGTCAGCGCCGTCGTCATCGAAAGCCCTGCCACCATGGTTTTTAAAATACCGGCAGCATTAAAAGCAAACCATAAGGTTATAATGCCAACCGCCAAAATAGTCAGGCGGTTAATTTTAACAAAGCGGTCGTCCGTAACGGACGGATTAATAAAGCGTTTGTAAATATCCTGGCTGAACAGCGTACCTGCGCCCAGAAGAATTGTGCAGGCGGTGGATACGTCCGCTGCCCACAGCGCCGCAAGCGTTGTGCCAGAGGCAATGGGGTCAAGCGCCATAACAACTTTAGGCAAAGCCAGCGTTGCCGAAATTTCCGGGAACTGCACCTTGCCGATAATGCCTAAAAGCGCGCACAAAAAGCCTACCGGAAAAATTAAAAGGCCGCCTAAAATAAAGCCGTTGCGCGCGGTTTTGGCGTCACGCGCACCGCAGGCAATCTGCACAGGGCCCTGCGCCGTAATAGCCTGCGTAATCATAACAATAAACCAGCCGATAATAACGGCCAGCGGAATGCCTGCAAACGGGTCAAACCAGTCGAGCCCGGCCGGAAGCTGCGCCGCAATGGCATCAAGCCCGCCGCTGTGGTCTACCGCTGCCACGCAGGAATATAAAATGCCCGCGTATATCAAAACAACGCTGACGATATTGGACAAACCGCTCGACCACAAACCGCCGATAAGCGTAATGCCGATAAATACCACCGCGCTCACAATCATGCCGCCGCGGAACGAGAAATATTCGGGCAGAAGGGAAGCCAGAATCGCGCCGCCGGCGAGATACTGAAGCGCCGTAATAACGGACATGATAATTACAAGCCCAACCGCGCTGATAACGCGGCCTTTGGTATCGTAATATTTTTCAAAAAATTCCGGAATGGTGGAAACCTTCATGGCACGCAGCTTGCCTGCCGCCACAAGGCCCATAATAATGGCGCCCGCACTCCACGCCGCGTTGTACCAACCTGCCGCCATGCCAACCTTGTAAGCATTTTCGGCAACGCCAACGGTAGAAGCCGCACCAACGGCAAGCCCCGTAATATTAACGGCAATCAGCACCGGGCCAAGTTTGCGCCCTGCAAAAAGATACTCCGCAGAGCCTTTATCCGCCCTGCTTTTAACGTAAAAACTTATTGCGAACAAAAGCGCAATATACACAACAACAATAATCAACTGAACATTCATCCTGCTGCACTACCTTTCTTCACAAAAAATCCGCTCTAAGCTACAATACTACCCTCCTACTTTTAAAATTAGTTATATTATATCAACAATTTTTATTAAAGAAAAGTAAAAACTCTGCCCCTACAGTTTAAAATTTTGTAAAAAATTTAACTAAAATGCGCCTTTAACAAGGATTTTGCGCTTTTGTGCCGAATATTTAAAAGATTGCAGAGTGAATTAAATTTACAGCTCCGCGCTGCGGCTTTAATTCACATTGCAAACGGAAGGAGGGACCGCCAATGTACAGAATTATGAAAAGCACCAATAACGGCATGGACGAACTGGAACTGGACAGCCTGGAAAAAGGCTGCTGGATAGACATCGTCAGTCCCTCACCCGAAGAACTGCACGAAGTGGCGGATGCCACCGGCATTCAGATGGACTTTTTAAGCGCCGCGCTTGACGATGAAGAAAAATCCCGTATCGAAACAGAGGATGACCAGATACTCACCCTTATCGACATCCCTGTCCTGCGCAGCAACAAGGATTACGACACCCTGCCGCTCGGCATTATCGTATCAGCAGATTACATTGTAACCGTCTGCCTGGAGCCTAACGCCGTTATCGCCGATTTTTCTTCCTACAACTATAAAATGTTCAGCACCTTTAAAAAGACGCGTTTTCTCTTTCAGATACTCTATAAATCGGCAACATTATATCTGAAATACATCCGCATTATTATCAAACGTACCGACGAACTGGAACAGCACCTGCGCCAGTCCATGGAAAACAGCGAGCTTTTCAACATGCTGGACCTGCAAAAATCTTTAACATACTTTACAACCTCCCTGCGCAGCAACTACATTGTAACCGAAAAACTGCTGCGCCTGCGCTCCACCAACCAGAGCGCGCACCTCATCAAGCTGTATGAAGAAGACGAGGATTTGCTGGAGGACGTTATCATCGAATACAAGCAGGCTATTGAAATGGTTGAAATGTACAGCCACATTTTAAACAGCATGATGGAAGTATTCGCCTCCATCATCAGCAACAACCTGAACCTTGTAATGAAGTTTCTGGCATCCGTAACAATTATACTGGCCATACCAACCACCATTGGCGGCTTATGGGGCATGAACGTGCCCGTGCCGCTTTCCGACAGCCCGTACGGATTTCTTGTAATAGGCGGCACCTCGCTTCTGGTTGCCGGGGTTACCGGCTACTGGCTGTGGAAACGCCGCATGTTTTAAGGAGCAGCAATGAGCAAAATTTTAGCGGAACAGTTACTTGCCGGCATTATACTTGCCGACAACGACAACAGAGAATACATTTACCTGCCCGGCGGCGAAGTGGGCAGCGAAGACCCGCACTGCATATTTGAAAAAAACGGTGAGCGCGCTGGCGACCTGCCCCTTGAAGAAGCAGTAGAACTTGCCAAACGCCTGCACCTTTCACCGGGTAAGCATCCGGAGCTTGGCTCACGGGCGTGGTAAAGGGAATTAAATACTGTACAAGCAAAAAGACCTTGTCTTAATGACAAGGTCTTCAGTCTGTCGAAAAAGACAGTTTCAGCAAAAGCTGAAGCTGTCTTTTCCTATCTTTATCGTAAATTTTTCTGCTGAAGTTCTTAAAATAAGCCAAAAATAAAAGTTGTTTTTTCCTCCTTTGCCATTATCCCATTTCCACATTGCCATCTTCTTTAAATTCATTGCAGCAAATTTAAGCTTAACCCATTTTGTTACTTGTGTTAAGCCTCTATACTGCGTATACCGCATACCATATTTTTCTTTTGCATCTGCAAAGATGCGTTCTATCGTTTCTTTCCGCTTGTTATACAACTCTTTGTATTTCGGTATATATCTGGCTTCTTCCGCTTTTTCTACCCATCCGCTCCAGATATGCCTTAATACCCTCTTTTCTAAACTTTTGCCTGCTGTACACTTTTCCCTTACAGGGCAGTTACGGCATTCTGCTTTACTGTTCTTATATTCTCTGTATCCGTCCCTGTTCGTTGTCCTGTATTCTAATATTCCCCCTTCAGGACATATTACGCAGTCATAGTATTCGTCATATACATATTCGTGGGGCTTGAAATACCCTTTCTTTCCCATCGGCCTTTTATATGCCGTTGACAGTACTTTCCCGTTTTCAAATATCCTTTTGCAGATAGCCGGTGTTTTGTAGGCGCTGTCTGCTACTATTGTTTCGTGTTCAGGGTATTTTCTGTTTATTTCATCGTACAATCCGTCAAATGCTATGCTGTCGTGGATATTACCGGGTGTTACTTCTACTGCTATTACAAAGTTCTTCTCTGTGCAGGCTGTATGGGCTTCATAGGCAAAACATTTTTTTATGTTCTCCCTTATGGAAGATTCCGCTTTCCGGGTCTGTTGTTGACGTAAGTATTTCTTTGGTCTTTCCGCTGCCGTTATTTCCACCAAAGGGCTTTTTGTTCTCTTCTTCCCTTATTTCGTTAATTTCTTTCAGTAATTCTTTGGTATATCTTTTGGCAGTTATTTCTACTGTTTTCTTTGCTGTCTTTTTTATATTAGCATTGGCTTTGATATGCGTGCCGTCGATAAAAATTGCTTTTGTGTTAATGAAACCTGCTGTTGCTGCTTCCTGTAATATCCAGTTAAATACCTGTTCTACTACTTCTATTGTAAACCTGTGTTTAAAGTTGAAACTTACGGTAGAGAAGTGCGGTACCTGTTTATTAAGGCTGTAGCCGATGAACCAGCGGTAAGCTATGTTGAGGTTTACTTCTTCTAATGTACGGCGCAGGGATGGGATACCGAAAATGTGTTGGATTAAAACTATTTTAAAGAGGATGACAGGGTCGATGCCGGGTCTGCCGTTATCCTGACAGTACAGATTGCCGACAATTTCATATATTTTACTGAAATCTATGGCTGTGTCTATTTTTCTCAAGATATGGTTTTTAGGTACTAAACTTTCTATATCTACAAATTCAAAGATGTTTCTTTCCATGGTTTCTTTTACTAACATTTTCTTCACCCTTATCTATGATAACAAAAAAGCCGCCTTTCGGCGACCTTTTTCGACAGACTGAGACCTTGTCTTAATGACAAGGTCTTTTTTTACAACTTTTTTGCTTATTATTTTATTACAATTACAGGCACGGAAGCATTTTCGATTACTATATGGCTCACGCTGTTTTTAAACAGGCCTTCAATAGCGCCGAAACCGCGCGTGCCTATGATAATGGTATCGCATTTTTCCTTGCGGCACTGCTTAATGATTTCCGGCGCAGGACGTGTGCCGATAACAAGCACATAAGAACAGGGAATGTTCTGTTCATCTATTATATGCTTTGCCGCTCCCAGAACTTCGTTGCCTACCTGCATGGCTGGCCCGTTTACATCACCGGCCAGTTCGCCTTCCAGCGGCAGCTGCGGCGTATGCTGCAAGCCCTCGCGGGCAACGGTTAAAACAACCAGCTCCGATTCCGCCATTTTGGCTATGCCGATGGCATATTCCAGCGCGCGCCACGAATATTCAGTACCGTCTATTGCTACCAATAATTTTTTCAGCATAGTATCACTTTATTTCACAATCAGCACAGGCACAGCCGCATACTGAGAAACCTTGCTGCTGACACTGCCGAGGAAGAATTCGGCAATGCCGGAAAGGCCGCGGGAACCGATAACGATTGCATCTGCCTGAACTTTTTTGGCAAGGGCGATAATACGTTCCGAAGGATGGCCAACTTCCATATCGTAGCTTACTTCATGCGGATAATCGCCAACAATGTTTTTAGCGTATTCAAGCACTTTGTCGCCGATGCGTTCCAGTTCGCTGTTGCCGCGGCTGATAGTGCTGTGGTCAAGCGGTACTGCCAGCAGAGCTGCGTTATTGTACGGCTGGATAACGTTTACTACAACAATTTCACTGTTAAATTTTCTGCCAATTTCCAAAGCATTATTAAGTGCGCGCCAGGACGTTTCGGAACCGTCGACAGGCACCAGAATTTTTTTAAACATACTACACACCTCCCGATATGGCTTTTGCCATATCTTTTATGTTTTAAAATGTTCTACTTTTTTTAATAAAATCCTGCAAAGCGGCAAATTTTTACGGTTATCTTTCCTCGCGGTCGTACGAAAGGCCCAGAGCCTGCGGGGATGCGCTGCGCCCGCCGCGGCGTTTTAACACCAGCACAAGCACCAGCACCGTAAAAATGTACGGCAGCATATTAAGTATAAAGCCAGATACCGGCACGCCAAGCACCTGCAAATTAAAGCCCAGTGCGTCGATGCCGCCGAAAAGATACGAACCTGCCATGGCACGCCAGGGGTCCCACAGGGCAAAGATAACAAGAGCAACGGCAATCCAGCCGCGTCCCGCCGTCATGTTCTCCAGCCAGCTGGGGGCATAGGCAAGCGACAGGTACGCACCGGCAACGCCTGCCAGTGCGCCGCCAATTACAATGTATAAATAGCGCAGGCCGAAAACATTAATGCCCGCCGCATCTACCGCCGCAGGGTTTTCGCCCATGGCACGCAGAAACAGCCCGCTGCGCGTTTTGTAAAAATACCACGCCGCAAGCGGCACCAAAAAGTAACTTATATATACCAGCGCATCCTGCTTGAACAGAATGCTGCCGATAATGGGAATATCGCTTAAAAGCGGCACAGCAATTTTGCCGAATACCGCACCGGCAGGCTGGCCTACGTAATCCTGCCCAAGGTAGCCGCTGAGCCCTGTGCCGAACAAGGTTACAGCAAGGCCGCTTACAACCTGGTTGGCGCGCAGGGTTACGGTTAAAAACGCGTGGATAAGCGCCAAAAGCGCGCCAGCAGCAACAGCCGCCGCAACGCCTGCCCACGGGCTGCCGAAGCTGTTGCCCGCAATAAAGCCGGTGCAGGCGCCGATAAGCATCATGCCTTCAACACCAAGGTTAATAACACCGCTGCGCTCGCAGATAACTTCGCCCAAAGCTGCGTATAAAAGAGGCGTACCCATGGTGATGGCGGCAGCCAGCAACGAAACGATAAAATCTTCACTCATTTTCAGCACCGCCTTTCACAATACGCAGTTTGTAGCCGGTAAAAATTTCCGTGCCAACCACGAAAAACAGCACCGCGCCCTGCAGCATGGTTGCCGCCGCTGCGGAAATGCCCATTGTTTGCAGCATAAAACCGCCCACATGAATAACTGCAAACAGAAAAGATACCAGAATAATGGCGGGCGGGTTCAAACGCGCCAGCCACGCTATAATAATGGCAGTATAGCCGTAGCCCGGGCTGATGCCGTGCTGCAGCTTGCCTACAATGCCCGAAACCTCCACCATGCCTGCAAGCCCGCATACCGCGCCGCTGATAAACATGACAATAAGCACGTTGCGGGCAATATCCATACCGGCATAGCGCGCAGCAGCCGGGTTGGAGCCGATAACCATTGTTTCATAGCCCCAGCGCGAGCTTTTAAACAGCACCGTAAACACTGCCGCCGCAATAAACACTACAAAAATACCGGCGTGTACGCGCAAATCGCCAAAGCTCGGCAGCATTGCCGCATCCGGGAACGCCGCCGTTAAAGGAAAGTTCAGCCCGTTAGGGTCGCGCCAGTCGCCGTATACCAGATAATCCACCCACAAAATGGCAATGTAGTTCATCATTAAAGTGCTGATAAGTTCGTTAACCAGCCATTTTGTTTTAAACCAGCCCGCAACAAGGCCCCACAAGCCGCCTGCCAGCGCGCCCAAAACAAACATTGCGGGCAGCATAACTGCCGCAGGCAAATCGGGAAAATTAAGCGGCACCCAGGTTGCAGCGCAGGCGCCCATATAAAACTGGCCTTCCGCGCCGATATTCCAAATCTGCATGCGAAACGCAACGGCAATGCCCAGCGCGCACAGCGCCATCGGAATCATTTTTACAAAAGTTTCCGAAAGGCCGTAATCGTTGCCCAGCGCGCCGCTGAACATGCTCTCATATACCAGAAGCGGGTCTTTGCCGGTAAGGGCAAAAAATACGCCGCAAAAAACCAGTGCCATCAGCGCCGAAAGTACGGGCAGGCCAATTTGCGCTTTCAGGCTTTGTTCCAGGCGTTTTTCCAGAACTACCTTCATTTGCCCTCACCTCCGTTATCCGTTACACCGGCCATCAGCGCGCCGATTTTTTCAATATCCATATCCTGCACGGCAAATTCGCCCATCAGCTTACCTGCAAACATAACGCCCACGCGGTCTGCCAGGGCTGCCAGTTCTTCCAGTTCTTCCGATACCAGAAGTATCGCCGTGTTTTCTTCCTTAAGTTTTAAAAGCAGCTTGTGCACGGCTTCAATAGCGCCGATATCCAACCCGCGCACGGGGTACAGCACTACCATCAGCTGCGGTTTGGCTGCAATTTCGCGCCCCAAAAGCAGCTTCTGGATATTGCCGCCGCTCATCATTTTTACCGGCTGGTAAATGCTGCCCTGCTTAATGTCAAATTCTTCAACAATATGTTTGGCGGCGCTTACGGCTGCCTGCCATTTAATGCGCCAGCCTTCGGCAAAACGCCCGTTGTATTCTTTTAAAATAATGTTTTCAACGCTGTTTAAGTTCGGCGCAAGGCCTGTGCCAAGGCGGTCCTCCGGCACATAGCTGATGCCTGCTTCAATTTTGGCACGCGGCGGTTTATTGGTAAAATCCTGCCCGCGGTAATACATTTTGCCGCCCATGGAAAGGCGCATACCGGCAATAACCTCCGCCAGCTCGCGCTGACCGTTGCCGCTTACGCCGGCAATGCCGTAAATTTCGCCCGCGCGTATTTCAAAGCTCACATTGTCAAGCGCCAGCGTGTGCATATCGCCAAGGGCGGATATTTTTTCCAGTTTTAAAACCACGTCGCCGCTACCGGCAGGCTTATGCGGATAGTTGGTGTTAAGCTCACGCCCAACCATCATTTGTATCAGCGCGCCGCGGTTGATTTCGCTTTTTTCCATGCGTCCGCTTACCACGCCGCCGCGCAGAACGGTAATGCGGTCTGCCAGTTCTTCAACTTCGTTCAGCTTGTGCGAAATGAACACTACCGCGCAGCCGTTGTCGGCCATTTTGCGCAGGTTGGCAAACAGCTCGCGCGTTTCCTGCGGCGTCAGCACAGCAGTAGGTTCGTCAAGTATCAGCACCCGGCTTTTGTGGTACAGCATACGCAGAATTTCCACGCGTTGCTTTTCGCCGACGCCAAGCTGCCATACAAAGGCGTGCGGGTCTATTTTTAAGCCGTAGTAACTGCTTAATTCTTCAATGTCGGCCTCCAGCTGCGCCATATCCAGCTTAAAGCTGCCGTGCGTATCGCTTAAGGCAATGTTTTCCGCCACGGTGAAGGATTCAATCAGCTTAAAATGCTGGTGCACCATGCCGATGCCGCTTGAAATGGCGTCCGCAGGCGAAGAAAACTGCGTTTCTTTGCCGTCAACCAGTATTTTGCCTTCCGTAGGCTGGTAAAGCCCGGTTAAAATGCTCATCAGCGTACTTTTGCCGCTGCCGTTTTCGCCCAGCAGCGCATGTACTTCGCCGGGGTATAATTCTAAATCTATTTTATTGTTGGCTATAACGCCCGGAAATTTTTTTGTAATTCCGATCATGCTTATTAACGGTGTTACCATGTTTATCTTCCCGCCCGTTCATTTATTTGCCGCTTCTGGCGCGTTCGCCAATCTGCCTTGCCACATGCACGCCGCTGGCACTGGCCTGCGAAAGCCCGCGCGTAATGCCTGCGCCGTCGCCGCAGGCAAACAGGTTGTGTATTTTGGTTTCCAGTTTGCCGTCCAGCTCAAGGCGCGCGCTGTAAAACTTAACTTCCACGCCATACAAAAGCGTATCGGCATTGGCCATACCGGGGGCAATTTTATCCAGCGCGTAAATCATTTCGATAATATCGTCAAGCTGACGTTTTGGCAGTACCAGGCTTAAATCGCCCGGGGTTGCGTTTAAAGTAGGTTTGGTAAAGCTCTTTTTCAAACGGCGCTCGTTGGTGCGGCGTCCGTTAATCAAATCGCCGAAACGCTGCAAAAGCACGCCGCCGCCCAGCATATTGCTGAAGGAAGCAATACGCTTGCCGTACTGGTGCGGTTCGGTAAACGGTTCGGTAAAGGTGTTGCTTACCAAAAGCGCAAAATTGGTGTTGTTGCTGTGCAGTTTCGGGTCGCGGTAGCTGTGCCCATTAACCGTTACAATACCGTCGGTGTTTTCGGCCACAACATAGCCGTTGGGGTTCATGCAGAAGGTGCGCACCAAATCGTTGTAGCGCTGGGTGCGGTACACAAGCTTGGCCTCGTACACTTCATCGGTAATGTGCTTAAACACCTGCGCAGGCACTTCCACGCGCACGCCGATATCTACCTGGTTATTAATAAAGCTCAGCCCCAAATCCTTGCACTGCTCGGTAAACCATTCCGCACCGGCGCGCCCGGGGGCAGCTATTAAATAAGTACATTCAATTTCGCCCTTGCCGCGTACCGGCAGCACAAACCTTTCGCCTTCGCGGAGGATTTTTTCCACGTGGCTGTTGCAGCGGATTTCAATGCCGTTTTCCAGCAGATGCTTATAGATATTTTCCATTATAATAAGGTTGTTTTCCGTACCCAGATGCCTTACCTTGGCATTTAAAAGGTGCAGGTCGTAACCCAGCGCTTTGGCGCCGATAGTGCAGTTTTTGGTGCTGAAATATTCGCCCGGCGCACCGTGGCGGCAGTTCAGCTCGTCAACGTAGTCAATCAAATCAATAACTTCGTTATGGGGCAGGTATTCATTCAGCCAGCCGCCAAACTCCGTTGTAAAATTATATTTGCCGTCCGAAAACGCACCGGCGCCGCCGAACCCGCGCATAATATCGCAGGGCACGCAGCGCAGGCAGTGGTCTACCTTTTTCTGCGCCAGCGGGCATTTGCGCTGCTCAATGGGGTGTCCTTCCTCCAGAATAACCACTTTTAATTCCGGGTACTTCAACGAAAACTCGTAAGCAGCAAAAACGGCGGCAGGACCGCCGCCGATAAGGGCAACATCAAAAAATTCTCTCATTCAGCATCTTCCTCCGGGGATGTTGTTTTATTTTTTAGCCTCCTGGGCTTTTTTAGCTTCTTCTTCACGCATATAATCGGTAATAAGACAGGTGCTTTCTTCTACCAGCACCAGTGCTTTGGTGGCATTCTTTTCCAGCCAGGGCAGGATTTTTTCAATATTTTCACGTGTATCTACAATTTCTACCGTTACCGGCATATTGGGCAGCCCCGTAAAGAACGAACCGATTTTATAATCGATGCCGCGCTTAACCGAAGCATAACCGCCAATACCGCGGGTAACCGTGCCGCCTGCCAGTTTAAGGCGCATGGCCTCTTTAATAACGGCCTTAAAAAGCGGCATATCTTCAACAATAACGTCTTCACCGGTATAAACTTTTAAAAAGGTAACTTTTTTAAAATCCATAATTCTCACTGCCTTTCCCAAAACTTAAGGTTTAGCATAAAGACCCTAAATTAATTATACAACAAAATGAGGCAGAATAAAAATAAACCCTGCTCAAAGCAGGGCAATTTTTTAAAAATATTTTGCTATATCCGCCGCGTGCGGCAAAATTATATCGGGGTGGATGTTTTCCTTTTCCACATCCTCCAGCGTGGCTTCGCCGGTTAAAACAAGTACGGATAAAATGCCGTTGTTCAGCCCGAAGGCAATGTCGGTGCTCAGACGGTCGCCAACCATGGCAATTTCGTCTTTTTTATAGCCGGTGCGTTCCATAACAACATCTACCATGTAGTGGTAGGGTTTACCGGTAATGGCAACAGGCTTTTTGCCGGTTGCCGTTTCAATCAGCTTAATCATGGCACCGCAGTCGGGTATAAACTCGCCGCCTTCAATGGGGCAGCGCACATCGGGATGCGTAGCCACATAAGGCACGCCGCGGTCAATCAAGCGGCAGGCTATGGCCAGCTTTTCATAATCAAGCGACATATCAAAACCGACAACCACAAAATCCGTTTTTTCTTCCAGCAGCGTCGTCAGCTTAAAGCCGCCTTTAATAATGGTTTCCTTTAATAAATCGGTGCCAAGCACATACAAACTGGCGCCTGGCTTAACCTGCTGCATATAATATACAAAGGCATCGCTGCTGATTAAAACGTTTTTGCGCGTTACCTCAATGCCCATGCGGCGCATTTTTTCCACATAATGGCTGTGCCCTTTGGAAGAATTGTTGGTAACCAGGTAAAAATCCCTGCCGTAAGAGCGCAGCTTTTTAAAAAAAGCGTCCATGCCGGGAATAAGCGTGTTGCCCAGATTAATGGTACCGTCCATATCGAACAAAAAGCATTTTATTTGTTTCAGCCGTTCCAGTTCAGCCATGCGTTTCTCCTTATCCCAAAAGCAGCCTGTCGCTGTCAAGCGTGTTGCCGGCAGCTTTTTCAAACATCAAAAGCAAATCCTGCGTGGTAAGGTTTTTCTTTTCTTCACCGGCAACGTCTACCAATATGCGCCCGTTATACATCATAATCAGGCGGTTGCCGTATTTCAGCGCGTCGCGCATATTGTGCGTAATCATCAGCGCCGTCAGCTTGTCGCGGTCAATAATGCGCTCGGTAAGCGAAAGCACTTTGGCAGCAGTTTTCGGGTCGAGCGCCGCCGTATGTTCGTCCAAAAGCAAAAGCTTCGGGCGTTTTATGGTTGCCATTAAAAGAGTCAGTGCCTGGCGCTGGCCGCCGGAAAGCAGGCCAACTTTAGCCGTCATGCGGTTTTCAAGGCCGAGGTCAAGCTCTTTAAGCATTTCCACAAACCAGTCGTGGTCTTTTTCGTTCAGGCTCCATTTAAGGCCGGGCGTTTTGCCGCGGCGTGCGGCAATGGCCAGGTTTTCTTCAATCATCATGCCGGCAGCAGTGCCCATCATCGGGTCCTGAAAAACCCTGCCGATATATTTTGCGCGTTTATGTTCCGGCGTTTTGGTAATATCAACGCCGTCGATAACTATTTTGCCGCTGTCAATCGGGAAAACACCGGCAATGGAGTTTAACAGTGTAGATTTGCCCGCGCCGTTGCCGCCGATAACAGTAACAAAATCGCCGGGCGCAAGATGCAGCGATAAATCCTGCAAAGCAACCTTTTCATTAATGGTGCCCGCAAAAAATGTTTTATGGATATGTTCAACGTGCAGCATTATTTCACCGCCTTTCTGATGCCGACCTTGTCTTTAACAAGCGGCAGTGACAGCGCAAATGCAACCAGAAGCGCCGTAAACAGTTTCAAATCGTTAGGCGGCATGCCCATTTGCAGTACCGCTGCAATAACAATACGGTATACAACGCTGCCCAGCACAACGCTGATAAGGCAGTTTTTAAAGCTGCGCGTGCCAAAAAGCACTTCGCCGATAATAACGGACGCAAGGCCGATAACGATTGTGCCAGTGCCCATGCCGACATCGGCAAAGCCGTTGTTCTGCGCAATCAGCGCGCCGCTTAAAGCAACCAGCGCATTACTGATTAAAAGGCCCAGAATAATAGTAATGCGTGTATCAACGCCCTGCGCGCGGATCATCTGCTGGTTATAGCCGGTAGCGCGGATGGCAGCGCCGATTTCCGTACCGAAGAACCAGTAGATAAAAATAACGCAGATAAGAGCGGAAACAGCACCTACCGCAAGCACCGTATAAACATTGTCAAGGCCGGTCAGGGCCTGCATTTCCGTAAAAATTGTATCAATACGCAAAAGCGACAGGTTAGCTTTGCCCATAACGCGCAGGTTTACGGAATACAGCGCAATCATGGTTAAAATACCTGCCAGTAGCGCCGGTATTTTCAATTTGGTATGTAAAAAACCGGTAGCAACGCCCGCCAGCATACCGGCAACGGCAGCGCAGGCAAAAGCGGCAGAAACGGAATAACCTTCCGAAAGCATGGCCGCAGCCACAGCCGCACCAAGTGGGAAACTTCCTTCAACAGTCAAATCGGCAATATCAAGCACGCGGAACGTAATGTAAACGCCCAGCGCCATAATTGCCCACAACAGCCCCTGTGCTATTGTCGGCATTAAAATATCGATCATCTAATCTCCTCCAAAGCAGGCAATAAAAGCGGGTTTCCCGGGCGGGAAACCCGCAGTGCCTCTTTTTATTCTGCCTCAGCAGCTTTTAAAATTTCTTCCGGAACAGTTACGCCAAGGCGTTCCGCAACCTTTTTATTAACGATAACCTTAAATTTCTTCTGTGTTTCAATAGGCATATCCGCCGGTTTGGCTTCGCCCTTTAAAATTTTGGCTGCCATTTCGCCGGTTTGTTTGCCAAGTTCGTAATAGTTAATGCCTATTACGGCAACGCTGCCTTCGGTATCGGGCCAGCCGCAGGTCATAACCAGTTTGGCAGGCTCGGTTACGCTAATCAGCGTAGGCACTGCCGATGCCATAACATTATCGGTAGGCAGGTACAGGCAGTCAATTTCGCCAATCAGGCTGTGTGCCGCCTGCTGAATATCGTTAACGCTGGAAACGGTTGCTTCCTTAACCTCTACGCCTCTTTCAGCAGCATATTTCTTTAAAAGCTCTACCTGCATCTGCGAATTAACTTCGCTCGAAGAATAAATTGTACCTACAACTTTGGCATCCGGCACAAGTTTCAGCAGAAGGTCAAGCTGTTCTTTAATCGGGTTCATGTCGCTGGTGCCGGTAACGTTGCCGCCCGGTTTTTCGTTGGAAGCAACGAGTTTTGCCGCTTCATAATCGGTTACGGCAGTAGATACAACAGGAATATCTTTTGTTGCGTTGGCAGCGGTTTGTGCCGCGGGTGTAGCAATGGCGCAGATTAAATCAACCTTGTTGCTTACAAAGCGGTGGGCAATGTTCTGCAAATTGCTCTGGTCGGCCTGTGCGTTCTGGCGGTCGAAAACAACGTTTTCGCCTTCTTTGAAGCCGTTAGCGGCAAGCCCGTCTACAAAACCTTTATTTGCAGCATCAAGCGATGCATGTTCTACCAGTTGTACAATACCAACATTAACTGTTTTTTTAGCAGCAGCTTCCTCTTTTTTATCACCGCCGCAGCCGCCCATAATACCGGCGGCAAGTGTTAAAGCCAAAACCGCAGCCAAAACGCGCGCTTTTTTAGATAATTTCATGGATAACTCATTCCTTCCCTAAGGTAAACTTTTTTCTGCATTCAACGCGTTATTTTACAATTTCCGCGTTTTGCAGCACATCCTGCGGGATAGTAATGCCCAGGCGCTTTGCGCCTGCTTCGTTAACGACGGTTTTAAACTGCTTCTGAGTCTGTATTGCCATATCTGCCGGTTTGGCTTCACCTTTTAAAATTTTAGCCGCCATCTCGCCGGTTTCCTTACCGAGCTGGTAGTAATCAATACCAAGCGTTGCAAGACCGCCGCCCTTTACAAGGGCTTCTTCGCCGCAGATAACCGCAAGCCCTGCGTTATCTGTAACGGAAACCAAAGTAGGCATGGAAGATGCAATTACATTATCGGTGGGCACATAAACCACGTCAACCTTCCCTACAAGGCTCTGTGCTGCCTGCTGAATATCGTTTACCGTGGAAACCGTTGCTTCCATGACATTGACGCCCCGTTCAGCAGCCGCTTTTTTCATAATTTCAATCTGAATCTGAGAATTTACTTCGCTGGAGCAGTAAACGGTACCGATAGTTTTGGCATCCGGCACGATTTTCAAAAGCAAATCAACCTGTTCCTTAATCGGGTTCATATCGCTGGTGCCGGTAACATTACCGCCCGGTTTTTCGTTCGACGCAACAAGCTTGGCCGCCTCGTAATCCGTAACGGCGGTTGCCACAATGGGTATATCCTTGGTGGCGTTGGCCATAACCTGCGCGGCAGGAGTTGCAATGGCGCAGATTAAATCAACCTTGTTATTGACAAAACGGTGGGCAATGTTCTGTAAATTGCTCTGGTCTGCCTGCGCGTTCTGCCTGTCGATAGCAACATTCTCGTTTTCTTTGAAGCCTTTTTCCGCCAGGCCGTCTACAAAGCCTTTGTTGGCGGCATCAAGCGCACTGTGTTCTACCAGTTGTACAATACCTACGTTTAACTGCGCTTTACTTCCTAATTCCTTTTTTTCGCCGCCGCAACCCGCCAGAAGCCCCAATGCCAAAAGCAAAGTTACGCCTGCAGCAAATTTTTTCAATCCTCTTTTTTTCATAATATCCATCCTTCCATTCTTCAAAATGTCCCCTCAAAACAACAATACTACTATTTTATCATCTATTTTACCATTTATCCGCATAAAAAACAAACTTCCTTAACCAAAATTTTAAAATTTTCTGGTAATTGTTGTGTGAATGTATGCCTAAGGCAGACATTTTATATTAATATGGTTTCTGCACATAAAACACCTTATTTATATGCAGTTCTTTTTGCTTATCTGCATATAATCTGCTAAACTTGCAGATTTCCCGGCAGCGCCAAACAACCCTCCTGCACCTGCTGCACAAGAGGGTTGTTTTTATTTTGCCGTATTTATTTCTGCAATATTTTGCGCGCTATGTCTTCGGTAACAACAAGGTGCGTTACAAGGCCTGTGCGCAGTGCGCCAAGCACGGCTTTGCTGCCTGCCGTAAGGCCTATGGCAACAATTTTGGGCAGCTGCCCCAGAGTTTTCAGCGGCACGCGCACGGCAAAATCGCCTGCGCCGCTGATAAATTCGCCGCGTACATTAAAATAGTACGAAAGCAAACTGCCAACCGCCTGCTGACGCTCCAGTGCGTCTTCAAAACGCAGCGCCGTCGCTTCATCGGGCACACCGGGGTAAGCGCGTATTTCCACAAGCGCCGCCGTGGTATCCTGCCACAGCGACAAAGCCTGACGGTAATCCGGCGTGTCTTCCATAGCGTCGCGCGCTTCGCGGCTGCCCGGAAAAGCCTCTGCCTCAAGGCGGAAAGCCTCCCTTGTGCCTCCGGCAAGCAGCAGCGCCAGTTCGTTAACGCGGTAACCGCGGTTTGGTATGGCGGTTCTGCCAATCAGCGGAAATATTTTGCCGCTGCCTTTAAGCCCTCCGGCAGAAGCCATTTTGCCTGCAATTTCGCCAAGCGTATAGCCCCAGCCAAGGCCTATGTTTTTTTCGTAGCGCAGTTCGCCCGCCAGATATTCCGAAGTTTCACGCAAGAGCGCTTCGCGCTGTGCCTGCGGCAGTACAATACCGCCTTTAATGCCGAAGCGCTGCTGTAAAAGTTTTAAAAGTTCTGCATCGCCTGCAACAGGTGGACGTATTTCAATGTGTACAATGCCTGCTTCGCGTGCGTGCGCCAGCATTTTGCTTACCTGCGGGCGCGACACGCCTATTTTGGCAGCTACCTGGGCCTGCGTCAGCCCGTCTTCGTAATAAAGGCGCGCTGCCTGCACCAGCCCGGCAAGTTCCTTATCCGTAAGCAATTATTTTACTTCCATTAATTCCATTAAAATGCCGTCCTTCATAATAAAGGCGATGCGGGTATTTTCGTCGGCCATCCACGGTTCTACAACTACGCGGTTAGCTTTAAGCTGCTCGTCCATGTCGTCTACCTGGTAGGCAACATGCACAAGGGTCTGCAGCTCCTGCGGCAGCGGGGTGTCTTTTTCAAAGCGCAGGTATTCAATGCCGAATTCATTGGTTTCCGGCGGAACGATATGGGTTTTAATTCCTTCGGCATATACGCTGCCTTCCATTACTTTATCGGTAGGCACGCCAACGTGCATAAATTTTTTCATCGGTTATTCCTCCTTCATCAGCTCGTAAGCTTTATAGGCTTCTTCCGGTTTGGCATTTTCGTGGATAATCATGCGGATGGCTTTAAGCATTGCCACAGGGTTTTCGGCCTGCAGCACGTTACGGCCCATATCCACACCGGCAGCGCCTTCGCTGATGGCACGGTACGCCATTTTAAGAGCGTCAAGTTCGGGTATTTTTTTGCCGCCCGCAATAACGATAGGCACGGGGCAGGCAGCGGTAATCTGCTCGAAGTTTTCGCAGTAGTAGGTTTTAATCATGTGCGCGCCAAGTTCCGCAAGCAGGCGTGTTGCCAGTGCAAAATAGCGCGTAGTGCGTTCCATTTCCTTGCCAACGGCCACAACGCCAAGTACGGGGATGCCGTAACGCTCACCGGCATCAACGGTGCGCACTAAATTTTCCAGCGAACCGAGCTCGCCGTCAGCGCCAACAAAGCACTGTACTGCCATGCAGGAAGCATTCATGCGGATAGCGTCCTCAATGCCCACGCCAATAACGCCATGGCTCATATCGTCTTTCAAAACGGAGGTATCAGCCGTGCAGCGCAGGGCAATGGCCTTGCGGCAGTCGGGCGGAATGCAGGCACGCAGCGCGCCGCGGGTTGCCATCAGGCAGTCGGCATATTCCATAAGCGGCGGAATTGCCAAATCGAGCCTTTCCAGCCCTGCCGTGCTGCCCATAATGTAGCCGTGGTCAAATGCCAGCATAATGGTGCGGCCGTCTTCGGCAAAAATATGCGAAAGCCTTGTTTTCATGCCCCATTCAGCGTGCCCCAGCCCTTTTACATGAAAAGTCTGCGCAGGCGGCTTAATGCCAATGCCGTAATCTTTTGCTATAACATTGCCTTCTTTATCTGCCATAGTAATTCACCTTAGTTTCTGTAATACGGAGTGCGGCACGGAGCATTCCATAAAGCGGTCAGTTCGTCATCCATGCGGGCAATGAACATCTGGAAGCCTGCGGTTTCCTGTACGGTTAAAAGTTCGCCTACATGGCTTGCCACAACTTCAATGCCTTTTTCGGCAAGGTATTTATGGCATTTGCGGAATACAATCAGCTGTTCCATTAAGGTGGTTGCGCCGCTGCCGTTGATAATAACCATTAATTTTTCGCCGCTCTTAACGTCAAGGTCTTTCAAAAGTGCGTCCATCATAATAACGGCGGTTTCGTCCGCAGATTTCAGCGGCATGCTTCCGCCGCCGCCTTCGCCGTGCTGACCCATGCCAACTTCCATCATGCCGTCTTCAATATGGGCAATTTCCATGCCGGTTGCCGGATGTGTTGCGCCTACGCAGGCAACGGCGATGGTTGCCATGTTATCGGCAAAGCGCTGAGCGATTTCGGCAACTTCTTCAAGAGATTTGCCCTGTGCTGCGGCAGCACCGGCAATTTTATACAGAGGAATGCAGCCAACCAGACCGCGGCGGTCATCCGCATTGGAGCGCGGTGCGTTGGCAACGTCTTCCTGAGTAACAACTTTGGCAACTTTAATGCCGAGTTTTTTAACCTGTTTCATAGTCAGGTTGCCTGTAAGCATATCGCCGGCATGGTTTAATACAACAAACAGTACACCGTGGCCTTTATCTGCCATTTTAATGGCTTCAACGCAGGACTGCGGGCCGGGGGCAGCAAAAATATTGCCTGCTACGGAAATATCAATCATGCCTTCGCCTACAAAACCGCTGATGGCAGGTTCATGGCCGGTGCCGCCAAGGGTAACGATGGTTACGCGGTCTGCGTCTTTTAATTTTTTATTAACTACAAGGTTGCCGTCTTCCAGAGATACAATGTCGGGATTGCTCAGGGCAAGGCCTTCCAAAAGCTCCGATGTTAAATTTTCAGGGTCATTGATAAATTTTTTCATTGTTTACAACCTCCATTAGTGCGTAATTTATTTTTAAAAAGCCGCCGCTTTTTAAAGAACTATGCTCTTGCGCCTTTGGCAAGCCCGGCAAAGAAAATTGCCATGGATACAGCGCCCGGGTCTTTATGGCCGAGGCTGCGTTCGCCAACGTTTTTGGCGCGGCCGAATTTAGCGGTCATATCTGCCGTTGCATCGGCGCCTTTTTTGGCAGCTTCTGCCGCAGCGTCCAAAAGCACTTCAATGCTGCCTTCGGTTTCGGCAATGGCGCTTACAGCCGGATAAAAAGCATCTACCAAAGTTTTGTCGCCCACTTTGGCTTTGCTTACGTCCATAAAATCTTCTTTAGCCTGGGCAAACATGCGCTTAAACTCAATTTCAGTCAGCTCCTGCTGGTCGTCAATGCCGTCTGCCATGCCGGCGAAAATTGTGCCCCAAAGCGGGCCGCTGCTGCCTGCGTTAACGCCCATAAACGCGTCGCCAATGCCTTCCAGCAGAAGGTTCATGGTGGCAATGGTAGTATCGTCGCTGTACGATTTTAAAATATCGGCAATATGCCCGATGGCAATGCCGTGGTCGCCGTCACCGGCAACGCTGTCCAGCTCGCACAAATACTGAACGTTGTCTTTCAGGTCAACTGCTGCGGTGTGCAGCATTTTTCTCAATACCGGTAAAGTTAATACGTACATTACATCCACCTCACTATTATGATAATTTAATTTTAACATTTGTCAGAACATTTGTAAAATAGTTTTCAGATAATTTGGAGGGTTTATTTTTTTGGTTTGCGTCTTTGTAGTTACGTTCGTATATTTTTATTTACGTTTTAGTCATTTGTTTTTTATATTTATGTTATGTCTTTATATATAGTTTTTATCCTTTAATTTACTTTATTGCTCATGTTCATTCTTTTGATTGAGCAAAAGAACGAACCAAGAAAACTCACGCGGTCAGCGGATTTTTTAACGCAACATTTTAGCATAAAAACGGCAAAAATTGCGGAACTCGCTTCGCTCAAACAGCCTTATTTTTGCCGTTTTTCTTATTAAATGTTACTAAAAATCCAATGCCGCGATTTGCCGTGTATCATCCTTTTTATATGTTTAATTTAGTGTGTTATGTATTTATATCGTACTACACAAATGCTAATTATAAAAAAATATATAACTTATGGTATTATGTTTCTAAAAAACTATTACAATACTGCTGTTTAGAGTAAGAAGTAACCAAAATACGAATTTGAGCTAAACGGACATCCTAATTCAGCACTTGAAAAGTACGGATTACGGCAGGACGCGACATTCAAAAAATAGGCAAACCATAATTAAGGCACTTGCAGAATTTGCCGAGGACTGTTTGAGTTTGCGCAGCAAACGAGTTCCGCAGGCGCTGCAAGTGCCAGCTTATTTGATACATTTGCCGTTTATTTTTTGCTGGAGCGAAGGCATTTTGGGCTGAGTCGCCAATTAGTGCCGAGTGATAGCGAAGGCAATAATTGTGCCAGCGAAGTTACGCAAATTTTGCGATTGAATAATGAGCAAAATTTACGCTACCTTAATATTTTTGCCCTACAAAAAGTAACATGAATAAAAAAGTAAATAAAAATATAATAAAATATATACAAAGACGCAACGTAAATAAAAAGCAAATAAAACAAAAAACAACAAGCAAAATATTTGCCTGCTGTTCGCTTTTATAAAATATATTATTATGCTATAATATCGCCTATGAGATAATCTGATGGTCGGCTTCTCTCCTGTTATTGGAGAGGTGGTGAAGCAATGAGCACTTACGAAACGTTATCGTTAATGGTAGCTTTCGGTATTCTTGTTGCTACCATTATTTCTGCTAAACGCTGAATAGCATTAAAATGAAATAAGGCCACCGTGGCCGGCAGCCTTTCTTTCAATTCTCAAAAAATTCAGAGGAGAGGACTGACGCGCCAACATCAGGTTATCTCTCTTTCATTATTATAACCTTTATAACTAGCAATGTCAAAAGGTGCAGCATTACGCTGCACCTTTTTTATTTACACCGTTCCGTCCTCTAAAATTCCAAGCTTGCGCCGCCAGTAACGGCTGTACACCGCCCCTGCCGGGTTGTTGGCAAGCACGCGGTCTTTGGTAATAAGGCACGATACCGGCGCTTTGCTGGCCATAGTAAACTGCATATCATGCCCAACACATAAGCCTACAATAAAATTCAGTTCCGTACCGGCGCTGTTTAAAAGCTGCGCCTGCGTTCTAGGGTTGCACATGGCTTCATGCTTGCCGGGCTTTATTTTTTCCAGCTCCAGCATATCTTTATCAACCGAGCAGACCTTGCAGCAAACCGATTCCACCGCAAAGCCCTGGTTTTTAAAATACTGCGCGCAAAAATGCGCTTCGTTGGCAAGGCCTATGCAAAAGGCAATGCCTATTTTCTTCACGCCCAGTTCTTTGGCAAAAAACGCACTTTCTTCAAGGCGCGTCATTTTCATATAGTTGCGGCTTTCGGTTGCCGACGAGGCACGCATCATCCTGCGGTCATCTTCACTGTAAAAACCGCAGACCTCCTCATGTGAATATTTTGTACAGTTCTGGCCCTCCGTATAGCATTTGTGATGCGGGCAAAATGCACAATTCATAATAAATCCCTCCTCCGCTGCCTGCCTTGTTATTATTCTGCGGCGGCGCCTTTAAATCCTCTTATCTTAATTGATACTTTTTTACACATTTTCATACCGCTGCAACCTATTTTTAACTGGAAATACTTCCTATTTTATGGTATTATTGTAGTTGTATCTTTATGTAATTTTTTAAACAAAAGTCACAGCAAGGCAGGCTTATAATATGGAAGAAAATCTGTTCAGCTATCCGGCAGTGCTCAACCTTAACGGCAAACGCTGCGCCGTTATCGGCGGCGGCAAGGTTGCCCTGCGCAAAGTACGCACGCTTCTGGCTTCCGGCGCACAGGTTACGGTTACCGCGCCTACGGCGGATGCAGCTTTAATAAAACTGGCCGGTGAAGGCCGCATTGCCCTAAACCTGCGCGGCTACCAAAAAGGTGATGCCGACTGCTTTTTAGCGGTTGCCGCAACGGACGACGCGCCACTAAACCGCATTATTGCACAGGATGCGCCGTGCCTTGTTAACGTTATAACAGAGCCGGAACTTGGCAATTTCAGCGTACCCGCCCAGCGCAGCAGCGGCAGGTTAACCTTTACCGCTTTCGGAGGAGGGCTGCCTGCATTCTCACGCCTTTTGGCACAGGATATGGCTAAAACCTACGGCGGTAATTTTGCCGCTTTTGCGGATTTTCTGGCAGAGGCACGCCAAAAAGTGCAGCAGCTGCCCTTGACACCCGCACAGCGTACTGACTTCTGGCGGGAAATGCTTGATGAAGAAAGTATTGGCCTTTTGCACGAAGGCCATCTGAATATATTAAAGGAGCGCATTACAAATGCAATTAATAGTTTTAGGGCTGAACCATAAAACCGCGCCGGTTGAAGTCCGCGAGGGCTTTAACTTCAGAGCCGACCGCATAGCCCGCATTCTGCGCCGCCTGCGCAATTATGACAACCTCGATGAAGCAGTGCTGCTTTCCACCTGCAACCGCACCGAGTTTTACATGGTGCTGGAAGAACCCGTAAGCGGCATGAAGTTCATCCAGACGCTGGTTAAGCATCTGGCGGGCGACGGCTACAAAACAGAATACTTTTACAACTTAAGCGGCGTCAACTGCGTACGCCATCTGTTTAAAGTGGCTTCAAGCCTCGATTCGCTGGTTATCGGCGAGGGGCAGATTTTAAGCCAGATTAAAAACGCTTACCAGATTGCCCGCGAAAACTCCATGACGGGCACGATTTTTAATACCATTTTTAACCGCGCCATTGCAACAGGCAAACGCGTGCGTACCGAAACCAAAATCGCTTACAGCTCGGTATCGGTATCAAGCGCCGCCGTTGACCTTGCCATGGATGTTTTGGGCAGCATTGAAGACGCCAATATTTTAGTGCTTGGCGCAGGGCGCATGAGCGAACTTACCGCGCGCCATTTAATTGACAAAGGCGCCAAAACGATTTTTGTAAGCAACCGCAATTTTGACCACGCCAAAGAGCTTGCCGACAAGTTTAACGGCACGGCCATTGCCTACAATAAATATCTGGAGCAGGCCGAAACTTCGGACATTATCATTACCAGCACCGGCGCACCGCATTACGTTATCCGCGAAAAAGACATGCGCGAAGTAACCGCCAAACGCGGAGGCAGGCCGCTGATTTTGATTGATATTGCCGTGCCGCGCGACGTTGACCCCAAAGTTGCGCAGCTGCCAGGCATTACGCTTTATAATATCGACGACCTGGAAGGCGTTGTTGATACCAACAAACATTTCCGCACGCATGAAGCCAAAATGGCAGAAGCAATTATTGAAGAAGAAATTTCCGAGCTTAAAGAGCGCCTGCGTTATTTAACCATGCGCCCGGTTATGGTGCAGCTGCACGAAAAAATGAACTTTCTGCGTGAAAAGGTGCTGAAACGCGCCTTTGCCAAAATGCCGGAACTTACGGAGCACGAACGCCGCATTATCGACATTATGACGCAGCGCCTGGAACATAAATTTCTGCGCGAGCCGATGACGGCCATGAACGCCGCTGCCGGAACGCCGGACGAAGAACGCCTGCGCAAAGTTATTTGCGAGCTGTTTTTGCTGAACGATAAAGGAGAGGACTACATCGGCGATGAAAACAAATTTGATTATTGGGACTAGGCAGAGCCTTTTAGCCATGTGGCAGAGCAACTATATTGCCGGACGCCTGCGCGAAGAATACCCCGGCTGCGAGGTAACGCTAAAAAAGATAGTTACCAAAGGCGACCGCATTCTGGATGTGCCGCTGGCAAAAATAGGCGGCAAAGGCCTGTTTACCAAGGAAATAGAACAGGAGCTTTTGGACGGCACCATTGACCTTGCCGTGCACAGCTTGAAGGATATGCCCACCGTATTGCCGGAAGGGCTGTGCCTGACGGCGATTACCGAGCGCGCAAACGCCGGCGACGCTTTTGTAAGCAACAAATATAACAGCATCGAAGAACTGCCCGCAGGCAGCGTGCTTGGCACAAGCAGCCTGCGCCGCCGCGCGCAGCTTCTGGCCAGACGCCCGGACTTAAAAATTGTTGATTTGCGCGGCAACGTAGATACCCGCCTTAAAAAGCTGGACGAAGGACAGATGGACGCCATCATCCTTGCCGCCGCAGGGCTTACACGCCTCGGCCACGCAGACAGAATTAAGGAAATCATTCCGCAGAGCTACTGCCTGCCTGCCGTCGGCCAGGGTGCGCTTGCCATTGAATGCCGCACCGATAATTTTAAAGTCCGCCAGATGCTGGACTTTTTAAACGATACAGCCACCAAACAGGCAACCGACGCCGAACGCGCCTTTCTGGGACTGCTCGAAGGCGGCTGCCAGGTGCCTATCGGCGTACACGCCGAAGTTAACGAAGGGCGCATTGCCATGGAAGCAGTTATTGCTTCTTTAGACGGCAGCACCGTGCTGCGCGACACCGCAGAAGGCAATGCAACCGACGCCGTAACTTTAGGGCGCGCGCTCGGACAAAAAATGCTTGATAACGGCGGCAGAGAAATTCTTGCCGCTATCCTGTAAGGAGAGGAATATATGACAAAACAAGGAAAAGTATATCTTATCGGCGCAGGCCCCGGCGACCCGGGACTCTTATCCATTAAGGCAATGGAATGTTTAAAAGCGGCAGACGCTGTTGTGTACGACCGTCTGGCCGACCCGCGCATTTTAGCCTATGCCCGCCCGGATGCGGAAATGGTTTACGTAGGCAAAGCCTCCGCCAACCATACCATGCGCCAGCCGGATATTAACAAACTGCTGGTAAAACTTGCTGCCGAAGGCAAAACCGTTGCCCGCCTTAAAGGCGGCGACCCCTTTGTATTTGGCCGCGGCGGCGAAGAAGCCATTGAGCTTCTGGAAGCAGGACTGCCCTTTGAATTTGTACCGGGCGTAACCAGCGCCATTGCCGTTGCCGAATATGCCGGCATCCCCGTAACGCACAGGCGCGTTGCCACAAGCTTTGCCGTTATTACCGGCCACGAAGACCCTACCAAAGGCGAAAGCACCATTAACTGGCAGGGCCTTGCCACCGCTGTTGATACACTGGTATTTTTAATGGGCGTGGAAAACATTCCCAAAATTACGCAGAAACTTATTGAAAACGGACGCAGCGCCGATACCCCGGCCGCTGTTATCCGCTGGGGCACCCACCCCGAACAGCAGACCCTTGTTACCACCGTCGGCACTGCTGCCGCAGATGTTGCCGCCGCAGGGCTGAAGCCGCCTGCCATTTTTATTGTAGGCAATGTGGTAAAACTGCGTGAGCAGCTGCGCTGGTACGACAACAAGCCTCTGTTTGGCAAAACCATTGTTGTAACGCGCGCACGCTCTCAGGCCAGCGCCCTTACCAAACAGCTGGAAGCCGAAGGAGCAAAGGTTATCGAAGCGCCTTCCATTAAAATTGTGCCGCCCGAAACCTACGCCCCGCTTGACGAAGCAATTAAAAACATTCATACCTATAAATGGCTGGTGCTTACCAGCGCCAACGGCGTTAAAGCCTTCTTTGCACGCCTTGGCCACGCAGGGCTTGATGCCCGCGCTCTGGCAGGCGTAAAAATTGCCGCCATTGGCTGTGGCACCGCCAAAGCACTGCAAAGCTGCGGCGTTAAAGCCGACCTTGTTCCCTGCACCTATAAGGCGGAAGAACTTGCCGAAGCCCTTGCGCCCCAGCTTGAAAAGGGCGACAAAGTGCTTATTCCCCGCGCCAAAGAAGCGCGCGAAGTACTGCCCGAAACCCTGCGCAGGCTTGGTGCGGAAGCAGACGTTATTACCGCCTACGAAACTGCGGCAGTATGCGAAAACGCAGCAGAACTTATGGAAGCGCTGCAAAACAAAGAAGTTGACATGGTTACCTTTACCAGCTCCAGCACCGTTACCAACTTTTTAAAAGTGCTGGGCGGCAGCAAAGAACTGCTTGAAGGCGTTGCCCTTGCTGCAATCGGCCCCGTAACCGCCGAAACCTGCCGTAAAAACGGTTTAACACCCGCCGTAACCGCCGGTACCTTTACCATTGACGGTTTAACGGATGCCATAAAAAGCTATTATATTAAGGAGTGATCACCATGGGCTTTCCCATTTACCGCCCGCGCCGCACACGCGCAACCGAAAACCTGCGCAGCATGATCCGCGAAACAGAGCTTTCCGTCAATGACTTAATCTATCCGCTTTTTGTCGTTCCCGGCAAAAACGTTAAACACGAAATCGAATCCCTGCCCGGCAACTATCACTGGTCGCTCGACCGCCTGCCAGAAGTGCTGGACGAAATTACCGAGCTGAAAATCCCGGCAGTTATCCTGTTCGGCATTCCTTCTTACAAAAACGCCACCGGCAGCAGCGCCTGGGACATGGAAGAACCTGTACAGCAGGCCTGCCGCCTGATTAAAGAAAAATACCCCGACCTTGTAATCGTTACCGATGTATGCCTGTGCGAATACACCGAACACGGCCACTGCGGCGTACTGGAAAACGGCTGCACAGTTAATAACGACGCAACCCTGCCGCTTTTAGCCAAAGTTGCGGTATCCCACGCCAAGGCCGGCGCCGATATTATCGCCCCGTCCAATATGATGGACGGTTACGTTAAAGCCATCCGCACCGCGCTTGACGAAGAAGGCTTTACCAATATTCCCATCATGGCATATTCCGCAAAATTTGCTTCCGCTTATTACGGCCCGTTCCGCGCCGCAGCCGATTCCGCACCGGAACACGGCGACCGCAAAGGCTACCAGATGGACCCTGCCAACAGCGACGAAGCACTGCGCGAAGTTGAACTTGACATTGAAGAAGGCGCCGATATTGTTATGGTTAAACCGGCGCTGGCCTTTATGGACATCATCCGCCGCGTAAAGGACACCTTTAACCGTCCGCTGTGCGTTTACAACGTAAGCGGCGAATACGCCATGGTTAAAGCAGCTGCCGAAAAAGGCTGGATTGACGAAAAACGCATTGTTATGGAAACCCTTACCGGTTTTAAACGCGCCGGTGCCAAAATGATTATTACCTACCACGCCCTTGACGCAGCACGCTGGCTGCGCGGAGAATAGGAGGACGACATGCAGCACGCAAAATCCGAAGCCGCTTTTGAAGAAGCAAAACAATATATTCCCGGCGGCGTTAACAGCCCCGTACGTTCGTTCCGCAGCGTAGGCGGCGTACCACCCATTATTGCCGGCGGCGCAGGCAGCAAACTGACCGATATCGACGGCAACGAATATATCGACTACGTTTTAAGCTACGGCCCGCTGCTGTTGGGCCACGCGCACCCGGTTGTTACCGAAGCTATTAAAAAAGCTGCTGAAAAAGGTTCTTCCTACGGCGCACCGACACTTGCCGAAACCGAACTTGCCAAACTCGTATGCCGCCTTGTTCCTTCCATGGACATGGTACGCATGGTAAACAGCGGCACCGAAGCCACCATGAGCGCACTGCGCCTGGCACGCGCCTATACCGGACGCGACAACATTGTTAAATTCATCGGCTGCTATCACGGCCATCACGACAGCCTGCTCGTTAAGGCAGGCAGCGGCGCTGCAACTCTCGGCGTTCCCGACAGCCCGGGCGTACCGAAAAACGTTGCCGCCAACACCATTACCATTCCGTTTAACGACGAAGCCGCACTGGAAGAAGTGTTCCGCACTCAGGGCGAAACCATTGCCGCCGTTATTATGGAACCCACCCCCGGCAACATGGGCCTTGTGCTTCCGCATGACGGCTACCTTGCCAAAGTACGCGAAATTACCAAAAAATACGGCGCACTCCTTATCTGCGACGAAGTTATGTCCGGCTTCCGCTCCTCGCAGGGCGGTTCGCAGGGCTTATACGGCATCGACCCGGATATTACCTGCTTAGGTAAAGTTATCGGCGGCGGGCTGCCGGTAGCTGCCTACGGCGGCAAACGCGCCATTATGGAAATGGTTGCGCCTGTCGGTCCCATGTACCAGGCAGGCACCTTAAGCGGCAACCCGCTGGCTATGGCCGCCGGTATTGCCAACCTTACCTACATGGAAGAGCACAATGTATGCGCAGCGCTTGAAAGCCACACAGCCATTTTGGTTGGCGGCCTGCAGCGCGCAGCAGAAAAAGCAGGCGTGCCTGTACAGTGCCACCGTCTCGGTTCCATGTTCACCGTATTCTTTAACGATAAACCCGTTACGGATTACGCATCTGCCGCTGCCAGTGATTTGGATGCCTTCCGCATCTACTTCCACAGCATGCTGGAACAGGGCATTTACCTGCCGCCTTCCCAGTTCGAAACCAACTTTATCTCGCTGGCCCATACGCCGGAAGATATTGAAAAAACCATTGCTGCTGCCGAAACAGCTTTCAGCGATGTAGCGGCAAACAAAAAATAAAATATTTAAAAATTTTTAAACGCCACTGGGAGTAACTACCAATTATTCCTGATGGCGTTTTTATCTTTTCAATCAGATATTCGTATGCTATAATTATCTCTGCGAGATAGCTGGTATATCGGTTTTCCTGCCAAGGCAGGTGATTTCTGTGACTGTATACGAAGCTTTATCACTTATGATAGCTTTTGCTACACTCATAGTTCTCATTTCATACCGTAAATAAGGCATGAAAAAAACCGTATAACACGGTTACACGGTCTTCTTCACTTAATTTTTAATTAATCACAGGAGAGCCGGTGAACCACTACCAGCTATCTCTTTGCTTATATTATATCAAACTCTTTACTCTTGTCAAATAACACAAAGTTATATTCAGCCGTACAGCTGCAACTGTACGGCTTTATTTTTTGCATGAAAAAAGGACGTGCTGCAACACGCCCTAATTTCGTTAACCATTGGTGGTTATTTAACCGTTTGTATAATTATAATAATGCTACTTCAATCGTTTGTCAAGCACCGCAGGCTTATTTAACAATTACGTTCTTCACTGCCTGGCGGATTCTTTCCATGCCGTTTTTGGTAGATGCAAGACTGTCGATATACATCATGGAATACTGCGCACCGATATAGTTGCGGAAGCGGTTGAAATGTTCGCCTTCCAGCTCAGCTTTCGTCATGCCGTAATCTTTGGCTGCAATCTGTTTAAGAATGGCAACGGATTTCTGGCAGGCCGGGCTGCTGAGTACAAAGTCGTGGTCGCCGAGGCTTACAATGTAACCTTCCTGCTTATGCGGAGTAGGAATGGTGTTGTCGCTGTTTACAAGGCCGAGTTTTACGGCATCCTTACCGGCGATAATGGCAGCTGCCTTTAAGTAACCGGCAACAACCTGCTCGTCTTTGCCTGTCGGAATGGTATGTGCGCAGGCCTGAGCAACAATTTCTTCCACCGGGAACCCACGGTAAATAACTTCGGCAATACTTAAAATATGGTGCGCACCGGTAGCGGCAATGGTGTATTCAGGCAGCGAAGCCTGGTCTTTCTGCCACTGGAATACCAGCGGTTTTGCCAAATCATGCAGCGCCTGTGCGGAAATGATAATATCGCGGCTGATGTCGCTGTTAAAAATATCCTTATAGGTATTATAAATGCCTTCGGAAATGCACAAGTTAGCGGCCGTATGCGTTGCCAGCCCGCCCGGATAAGCATGGTGGCTTGCGTAGCCGCTGCCCGGCGCGGAATAGAACGGCTGCGGCAGCTTGCCGCTGTACGGAGGCAGCAGCTGTTCGGCGGAAATTTTGGAAGTATCAAGCAAACCTGCAGCTGCCAGCTTATTGTACAGCGCGCGTTTGCTGCCCGGCAGCTGATAATTTTCCATAAATGCCGGATTGGGGTTATTGATAATTTCTGCCGTCATGCTTCTTAAAGTGCTGTCTTTAATGCTGCTGACTGCATCCTGAATTTTTTTGTACGAAAGCTGCACCAGCTCCGCCTCTTTGGCAAGAGGCACTGCGTCAGGCAGCTTATTGTAATTTGCGGCTTTTACTTTTGCGCCTGCGGCAAAGGTCATGCCCGGCACGTTAAGCATAGCGGCGCCGATGGCAGCACCGGCTGTAAGCTGTAAAAATTTTCTGCGGGAAATTTTTTCATTCAGATTAGTCATTTTTACTCCTCCAAATCAAACGTATTACAAGATACTCTGATTATAACGGAGGATTATTCAGCCGCCATTAAGGATATGTTAAATTTTAGCTGAAAACTGCCAAATTTAACGTATTCCTGTAAAAAGAAAAGGCACACGCTATTGACGCATGCCCGCAAAATTTTTTATTGTTCTTCGTTTTGCTGTACTTCCAGTGCAGCCAGGCTGAACTCGGTAATTTTTCCTTTTTTGTCAAGCGTAAACACAATGCTTACGGCAGGTTCTTTAGAAAAACCTGCAATGTAGGTAAGGCGGTCGGCTTTGTCAAAACGTTCAAACGAAAAGAACTTGGTTTCCTTATGTTTGCCGAATTTTTCCTGCACCTGACGCTGCATGGCAATAAAAGTGTTAACGTTCATTTGTTTGGCAAGGTCTGCCGACATGGCTTTTTCAGCATCCTTGTAGCCCAAAGTGTCGCTGGCAACAAGCGCGGTAATAACCTTCTGTGCAGAGCCTTCCGCATCATTCAGCGCGCTGCTGTTTTCGGTTGCAAAGCAGCTTGCCGCAAAAGCCAGCGTTAAAACCGTGGTTAATAACAAAATAAATTTTTTCATAAAATCGCCTCCGCTTAATTATTTTATATTTTCCGCTTATGCGGATTATTTACTGCTTAACATGTACATGGGGTCTACAAACTGCCCGTCTACCAACACTTCAAAGTGGATGTGCGGGCCGGTGCTGTAACCGCTGCTGCCTGCAAAACCGATAATATCGCCTTTGCGCACGGCTTCGCCTTCCGTTACGGCAATGCCGCTCATATGCCCGTACGCGGTTTCGTAACCGTTGCCGTGGTCAAGTTTCACATAACGCCCGTAACCGCCGTTCCAGCCTGCCTGTTCTACCGTACCGGCTGCCGAAGCATATACCGGCGTGCCGAAATCAACGGCGATGTCGATGCCCGGATGCCAGTCATAGCCGCCGCCAACCGGAGCCATGCGCCCGCCGTAAGGCGAACTGATTGTGCCGCCTTCACCCGGCCATAAATCCGGAAAAGCATTCAGCGAATTGCTGCGTTTTTCCATCGCCAGAAGCAGCTCTTTCATGGAAGTTTTCTTGTCGTCAATCTGCTGTTTTATGTTTTTGTTCTGTACGGTTAAAATATCAAGCATTTCAATCATGCCAAATTCTGCCGGGCCGCCCTGCCCTGTGTAGCCGGGCTTAACATCCGCAGGAGAGCTCTCCTGCTGCGGCGCGGCAAGTTTCATTCCTGCTTCCGGGTCGCGTATCAGCGCGCGGCGCAGGCGGCTTTCCAAAGTAGCCATTTCGTTTATGTCGCGCAGCATTTTTTCGTTATCATCCAAAAGCCCCTGCATGCGTTCTTCGTACTCCGCCTTGTGCGCACGGTACTCGGCAAATTCCTGCTGCTGCGCATGGTAGCGCACAAAGGCAAACGCCGCGTAAACACCAAAGCATACGGCGGCAGCGGCAAATACTGCGCCGGCCTTAAACACAAGCGCAGGTATTTTATAGCTTTTGCCATTGGGAACGGTGAATGTATAAAACTTGCTGCTTTTCATTTTATGCCCTCTTATTTAAAATAACCAAAACGCCTGCCCACTGCCAGCACTCTGCGGCCGATAAAGGGAATGTCCTCCAGGTCTTCTTTTGTAAGGCCGCCGAAGCCTGCCAAGGCAACAGCGTAAACCGGCACGGCAACAATCATTGCCGCAAGAATGGCCCACGCGCCAAAACCCTGCGCCGCCACAAGCACGCCGTACACGGCAGCGCCCATCAGCGCCGAAGCAAGCGCCGGTTTAAAAATACCGTCAAGGCTCAGCGAATAATGTGCATGTTTATAAATAAATACCATATTAAGCAGCGCCGCAATGCCGAAATCGGCAAGCGTTGCCAGAGAAGCGCCGTTAATGCCAAGCTCCGGCCGCGCGGTAAGAACCCAGCTTAAGCAAACTTTAATGGCTGCGGCAAGTATCATGGCAATAACGGGCAGTGCGGTTTTGCCAAGCCCCTGCAAAATGCCGGTGCTTATCTGGTGCAGCCCCAAAAGGAAAATGCCGAAGCTCATGGTGCGGATTGCCCCCGCCGCTCCCGGCGCATTGTAAATTAAGGCAGCAACATCGCCCGCTAAAAAGTACAGCCCCACGGAACACGGCATGGTAATAATCATTGCCACGCGGAAGGCCGTGCTTATTTTGGCCTTAATGCCGGCCGCGTCCTTTAACGTGCGCGATTCGGAAATGGCAGGCACAAGGTTTATCGTCATAGCCGCCGTAAAAATGGTGGCAAGGTTAACAAGCGGCACCGCCATGCCAGTTAAATAACCAAACAGCTCCGTCGATTCGCCGACGCTGAACCCCGCCGCTTCAAGCCGCTGCGGCACAATCAGCAAATCAAGGTTTGCCACAACCGGCAGCATCAGGCTCGAAAGCGATACCGGAAGCGCCAGTTTAAGCAGGCGCATAATAATTTTGCCCGCCGCCTCCGGCTTTTTGGCCGCCACCGCGCCCTGCATTTTATCCTTCAGGCTGCGCTTGAGCCGTGCGTAAAACCACATCAGCACCAGCAGCGCGCAGAATGCACCCACGCCAGCGCCCATGCTTGCGCCGCCTGCCGCATATTCCAGCCCGTAAGGCATAAACATGTAGGCAAACACAATCATGGTAACAACGCGCATCAGCTGCTCCACAACTTCGGAAGCCGCCGTCGGCATCATAATCTGCCAGCCCTGCAAATACCCGCGGAAGCTGGCTAGGAAGGTTACAAAAAATACTGCCGGCGCCAGCGCGATAATGGAATAATAAGCGCGGGCATCGCGAATCCAGTGGTTTTCGATAAGCCAGCCTGCGCCGAACCACAGCGCCGACGAGAACACCAGGCCGCTGATAAAAAGCAGCCGCAGCGATACGTTAAACACCCTTTTCGCACCGAAAAAGTCGTTTTCCGCCACTTTCTCCGCCGTGATGATGGAAATTGCCACCGGTATGCCTGCCGACGATACCGTTATCGCCATTAAATAAATCGGAAAGCCCATCTGGTACAGCCCTATGCCTTCGCCGCCCAGAATGCGCGATAGAATAATCCAGTTTACGGAGCCGATAACCTTAACCACCATACTGGAAGCCGTAAGTATTAACGTGCCCTTTAAAAATTTTTTATTGCCTGTACTGCCGTTATTTTCTGACATACGCGCCGTCCTAATCCTAAAAATAAATACTCATTATAATTATCGCTTTAAAAGCCTTTTTTGACAAGCCCTTTATAGTTTTTTCACAAAATGTTGCGTGTTGCCGCCGTAGTTATTGCACTTTAGGCTGCAAATTGCTACAATTAAAATATAAAATTACGGACGGAGGTTAAACAATGAAAAAATTCCTTGCTTGTTCCCTTATTGCCATGCTGGCATGCGGCGCACTTTTGGCCGGCTGCGGCGGCGATAAAAAAGACGAAGCTGCCGCAGGCAAAACCAAGGCCGCTTTTGTTTATGTAAGTTCCGCCAAAGACGGCGGCTATTCCATGGCGCATGAGCTCGGCCGCCAGTACGTTGCCAAAAACATGCCCGATGTAGAAACATCCTTTATGGAATCGGTACCCGAAGGCGCCGACTCCGAGCGTGTTATCAACCAGCTTGCCGCACAGGGCAACAAAATCATCTTCACCACCAGCTTCGGTTATATGGACCCTACCATTAACGTAGCCAAAAAATTCCCGGATATTACCTTCCTGCACTGCTCCGGTTTTAAAACCGCGCCCAACGTTGGCACCTACTTTGGCCGCATGTATGAAGCGCGCTACGTAACCGGCATTGTCGCAGGCAAACAGACCAAAACCAACACCATCGGCTTTGTAGCCGCATTCCCGATTCCGGAAGTTATCCGCGCAATTAACGCCTTTACCCTTGGCGTGCAGAGCGTAAACCCGGACGCCAAAGTAAAAGTTCTGTGGACCAACACCTGGTATAACCCCTCCACCGAAAAACAGGCAGCGTTAACGCTGATTGACGCCGGTGCGGACGTTATTGCACAGCACCAGAACACCCCCGGCCCGCAGCAGGCTGCCGAAGAACGCGGCGTTTACGGCATTGGCTACAACGTGGATATGTCTGCCAACGCACCTAAGGCTTCCCTTACTTCCGCCATCTGGAACTGGGGCCCCTACTATGAAAAAACCATTAAAGAAGTACAGGCAGGCACCTGGAAATCTTCCGCTTACTGGGGCGGCATGAAAGACAAAGTTGTAGATATTGCCCCCTACGGCCCGGCTGTAACGGACGAAACCAAAAAACTGGCTGACGCTGCCAAACAGAATATTATCGACGGCAAACTTGTTGTTTTTGCAGGCCCGCTGTATGACCAGACCGGCGCAGAACGCGTACCGGCAGGGCAGGCTCTTACCGATAAGGATTTGCTCTCCATCGACTGGTTTGTTAAAGGCGTAGACGGACAGATTAACAAATAACACATTTTCAACAGGCGGCTCATGGTATATCCATGCGCCGTTTTGTTCTTTGCAGGCTTTAACAGGAGAAAACCATGATTGATAAAATTAAAATCCGCGGGGCGCGCGTGCATAATTTAAAAAACGTTAATGTTGATGTGCCGCTGAACACCATAACAGCCATTGCCGGTGTTTCAGGCAGCGGCAAATCTTCGCTGGCACTGGGCGTTTTATATGCCGAAGGTTCACGCCGCTATCTGGAAGCGCTCAGCACCTATACGCGCCGCCGCATGACGCAGGCCGCCAAAGCGCAGGTGGACGAAGTTTTGTACGTGCCTGCCGCGCTTGCACTGCACCAGCGCCCCGGCGTGCCGGGCATACGCAGCACCTTCGGCACGGGCACCGAACTTTTAAACAGCCTGCGCCTGATGTTTTCGCGCCTGGCAAGCCACCGCTGCCCCAACGGGCACTATGTTCCGCCGACGCTTGCCGTTGCCGCCGAGCAGCAGCTTACCTGCCCGGAATGCGGCGCCAGGTTCTGGCCGCCCGGAGCGGAGGAGCTGGCCTTTAACAGCCAGGGCGCCTGCCGCACCTGTGACGGCACCGGCCTTGTGCGCAACGTTGACCTTGCAGCCCTCGTGCCGGATGAAAGCCTTACTATCGACGAAGGCGCGGTTGCACCGTGGAATACGCTGATGTGGTCGCTGATGACAGACGTCTGCCGGGCAATGGGCGTGCGCACCAACGTGCCCTTCCGCAACCTTACACCGAAAGAAAAAGAAATAGTTTACCACGGCCCGGCCGAAAAGAAGCATATTTTTTACAAAGCCAAAAGCAGCAACCAGGCAGGCGAACTTGATTTTACCTATTACAATGCGGTTTACACCGTGCAAAACGCGCTGGCCAAAGTTAAGGACGAAAAAGGCATGAAGCGCGTGGAAAAATTTTTAAAACAGGAAACCTGCCCGGACTGCGGCGGCTCCCGCCTTTCGGACGCTGCACGCGCCCCGCGTCTGCGCGGCATTGGGCTTGACGAAGCCTGCCGCATGACGCTTACAGAGCTTACCGGCTGGGTAAACGGCGTTCCCGGCACACTGCCGCCGGAAATGCGCCCCATGGCAGCCAGCATCTGCGAAAGCTTCCAAACCGCTGCCAAAAGGCTGATGGATTTAGGGCTTGGCTATTTAACGCTCGACCGCGCAAGCAGCACCCTTTCCACCGGCGAACGCCAGCGCATGCAGCTTACCCGCGCCGTACGCAACCGTACCACCGGCGTTTTATATGTGCTTGACGAGCCTTCCATAGGGCTGCACCCCTCCAACATTGTTGGGCTTACCGGCGTTATGCACGATTTGGTGGCAGACGGCAACTCCGTTGTGCTGGTTGACCATGACACCCAGATTTTAAAAGAAGCGGGCTGGCTGATTGAAATGGGCCCGGAAGCAGGCGCCAAAGGCGGGCAGGTTATTGCCGAAGGAACCATAGCGGAAATTGCGCAGAATAAAAATTCCAAAATAGGCCCGTTTTTAAAGGCTGAAAGCTCCGTAATACGCAAACAGGCAGCAGCGGAAGAAATGTTTGCCGCAGGGTGCATCCACCTTGAAACGGGTGCCATTCATACCGTAAAGCCGCTTGCGGTTGACATACCCAAAGGCAGGCTTACCGTTGTAACCGGCGTAAGCGGCAGCGGCAAAACAACGCTGATTCTGGAAAGCCTTGTGCCCGGGCTTACCGCCGCCACAAGCGGGCAAAAGCTGCCGGAGCACGTGCTTAACGTGCAGGCTGACGGCATACGCACCGTAAAACTTATTGACGCCACGCCAATTGGCATTAACGTGCGCTCCACCGTTGCAACTTACGCCAACGTGCATGACGAACTGCGCAAAATTTTTGCCAGAACGGAAGACGCCAGAACGCTCGGCTTTAAAGCAGGCGACTTTTCGTACAACACCGGCAATCTGCGCTGCCCCACCTGCGACGGTACCGGCGTAATTAACCTTGACGTGCAGTTTCTGCCGGACGTGGAAATACCCTGCCCGGACTGCCGCGGCAGCCGCTACGGCAAAGACGCCGCCAAAGTAAAATACCTGGCTGCCAACGGGCAGTACTGCTCCCTGCCCGATTTGATGGACATGGACATCAGCACCGCGCTTACCGCCTGTGCGGATTTAAAAACCGTGCGCCAGCGTTTGCAGGTTTTAAAAGATTTGGGGCTCGGCTACCTTACGCTCGGCGAAGAAACCCCAAGCCTTTCGGGCGGCGAAGCACAAAGGCTGAAACTGGCCAGCGAAATGGGCAAAAGCCAGAGCGACTCCGTTTTCATCTTCGACGAACCCACTATCGGGCTGCACCCGCTTGATGTAAGAACGCTGCTGGATGTATTCCAGCGGCTGATTGACAGCGGTGCAACCGTTATCGTTATCGAACACGACCTTGACGTTATCCGAAACGCCGACTACATCATAGACATGGGGCCTGGCGGCGGCAACGAAGGCGGCACAGTTGTTGCCTGCGGCACGCCTGCGCAGATTAAAGCCGCACCTGCAAGCGTTACCGGCAAATTTATATAAAAACGCCGCGCAGTGCTTCTAAACACTAAAATATCAATTTTGGCAAAGCAAATTTTAAGAGAGGTGATATGCCTTGTTATACACCTGTTTTTATAAATCGCCATTAGGCGGCATAACCATGGCCAGCGACGGCAATGCCTTAACCGGGCTGTGGTTTGACGGGCAAAAATATTTTGCCGAAGGGCTGGCAGAAACTGCCGCGGCCAAAAAACTGCTGGTTTTTGATGAAGCCATGCGCTGGCTGGATATTTACTTCAGCGGCCGCAGGCCGGATTTTACGCCGCCGCTGAATTTGAAAGGAACAGCCTTCCGCAAAGAAGTATGGCAGCTATTGCTGCAAATTCCCTACGGTCAAACCACTACTTACGGCGAACTTGCTGCGCAGCTTGCCGCGCATAAAGGCTTAAAACGGATGTCCGCACAGGCAGTTGGCGGCGCGGTTGGGCATAACCCCATAAGCATTATTGTGCCCTGCCACCGCGTAGTTGGCACAGGCGGCAGCCTGACAGGCTACGCAGGCGGCCTGGCTAAAAAACTGGCACTGCTGAAACTGGAAGGAATTGATACCGCAAATTTTACCATGCCCTCTAAAGGCACGGCACTGTAAAAAGCATAAAAATAAACCTTGCTGTTTAACTTAAACAACAAGGTTTTTCTTTTTTATAACATGGTTTGCAGCTTTTTCCTGTCCGTTTTGCCGCTTTCATTTTTCGGCAGAACATCCGTAAAAATTATGCGCTTAGGCAGTTCATGCTCCGTAAGTTTGCCGTGCAGCTTCTGCAAAAGGCCGGTTTTATTCAGCCCGCGGCCAACTACAAACACCGTCAGCAAATCTTTGCCGCCGCTTTTTTCTGCAAGCACCGCCGCATCTTCCACGCCGTCACAGTCAAGCAGCGCACTTTCAACCTTCAAGCCGGAAACTTTAATGCCGTTAATGTTATACATATCGTCGCGGCGCCCTAAAAAGTGCAGCATGCCGTTTTCATCAATGCTGCCGCAGTCGCCAAGCGTTACCGGGCATTTTACGCCGGTAACGTGAAATTTGGTGTCGATATAAATTTCGCCATCGTGCACGCTTACGCCAACGCCCTTAAACGGACGGCCTATCAACGTGCGGTCGCCGGTCATTTCGCTGTTTTTAATGTAGGTTATATAGTTTAACTCGCTCGCGCCGTAATACAGTGTCATTTCCGCATTAGGCAGTACGGCTTTTACTGCCTCCAAATCGTTTTTATCAAACCCCTGCGAACCGGCAATAATGCTTTTAACGCAGTTCAGCGGCGTTTTGCAGCAGCGCGCCAAAAGGCGCAGTTTGGTTGGTATTAAATAAACAACATCGCAGCTGTGCTTTAAAATCATTTCCTGCCACAGGCGCGGGCGGAATTTACCGGCCGCCGCCACCGAAGCACCGGCATAAAGCGCACCCATATATAAATTAAGGTTGCCGGTAAAAGCCAGGCTGCCCTGTGCAAACATGCAGCTGTCCGGCGTTACGCCAAACACGCGGTTCTGCTCCTCAAAAAAGCCTGCCCAGCTTTCATAAGTACGGAACAGCACTTTGGCCCTGCCGGTTGTGCCGCTCGTCATGGCTCCCATGCAGGCTTCAGGCGGCGGCACAATCTCCTTTAAATGCTCCATATCTGCTTCCTGCGGGGCCAGCACCGGCACATTGTCCGTTCCGGCAAAGGCAATAAACTCAATAAGCTGCTGCGCTATTGCTGATTTTTTTATAAAATACACCCTGCGTGCGCCGCCAGCCGTTTTTCTGCGTTCACGCGCCAGGGCGGCAAGTTCGCCGTAGGTATAAGTATGTTCTTCTGTTATTAAAGCCGCCTTTTCGGGCGGCTTTTCTGCAATCAACTGCAAATAGTCCATATTAACATCTCTCAATCAAAAGTGCCGTGCCAACGCCGCCAGCCGCCGCTACGGATGCCGCGCCGAACCTGCCGCCGCGCTTTTGCAGCGATTTTAACAGGTGCAGCAAAATAATGGCTCCCGAAGCGCCGTAAGGATGCCCGTACGCCAGCGCGCCGCCGAAAACATTATAACCGTCTTCATGCCCCGGAAAGGCACGGCTGAACATAACATCGATAACGGCAAAGGCTTCGTTCAGTTCAAAGCAGTCTATCTGCGTATGCGAAAGCCCTGCCCTTTGCAGCAGCGCATTAAGCGCAAGTATTGCGCTTTTGGGGCTTACCAATGGGTCGCCGCCCGCTGCCGCACTGTGCCGCACTTTAGCCTGCACCGCAAGGTTATGCGCTCTGGCATAGCTTTCGCTTGCCAGCAGCACAAACGCCGCGCCGTCATTAGTCAGGCAGGCATTGGCAGCATTGGTAAATCTGCCGCCTTCAAGCACGCAGGGCAGCCTGTCCAAAAGGCGCTGGCTCATTTTGGGGCGTATGCCTTCATCGCGCACCGCGCCGAAGCACGGCACTATAATATCACTTAACGCGCCGTCTGCCGCTGCCTGCGCCGCCAGCTTATGGCTGCGCAGAACCCAGGGGTCGCTTTCCGCACGGCTGATGTGTTCACGCTCTGCCGTAAGTTCCGCGCCCTCCAGCATTACCGTTTCGCGGTGAATGCCCGGCATGAACTTGGCCACGCTGTAAGTTTCTTCGCCCTTATAATCGGGGTGGTTGGCGTTGTAGCCGCGCCGCGGCTGGGTAGACGTGCTTTCAAAGCCGCCGGCAATAATTATCTCCGCCTCGCCTGCTTCAATTTTTGCCGCCGCCATTGCCACGGCTTCCAGCCCGCTGCCGCACTGCACGTCCACGCTTACGGCAGGTATGCTTTCCGGCAGCCCTGCTTCCAATGCCGCCAGGCGCGCAATGTTGCCGCCAGCGCCAACGCCGTTGCCGCAAATTATCTGCTGCGGCACAACATTATATTTTTCCGTTACCGCTTTCAGCACCGCTGCGCCCAAAAGCTCTGCCGGTACGTGCCTGTACACGCCGCCCGTCAGCCCAATATAACTGCGCAGCCCGCCAATTAAACAAACCTTATCCATCAGCGCCCGCCGCCAATCGCTCTTTGAATGGGCGCCGTAATATACGCCGCCGCTATGCACTTAACAATATCCATCGGAATAAACGGCAAAGCGCCGGTAACAACGGCTTCTTCCCAGCCGATGCCGGTAATGAATTTAAGCTGCGCCACGCCCAGAAGGTAAATTACCGGTATGCCGATAACAACGCCAAGAAATGCGCAGCGCTTAAAACCATAGTTATTGCCGCGCAGCCAGCTGATGATAAGCGCTGCCACTAAAAAGCCGAAAATATATCCGCCGGTAGGCCCAAACAGTTTGCCGGGCCCTGCCGTGCCGCCCGTAAACACCGGCAGCCCCGCAAGCCCCATTAACAGGTATGCGCACATGGTAATAAGCACCTGCCGCGGCGTAAGCAAAAAGCCCAAAAGATTTACAAACACCGTTTGCAGCGATATTGGCGACAGCGAAAACGGCAGCGGAATTATTACATATGCCGATACGCAGTTCATCGCCATTAAAAGCGCCATTTTTACCATCTCGCGGACACCGTCCGGCCTGTTTGTGCCATTCATTGTTTTAACTCTCCTTTATACCTACCGTAAACAGCTCGCGCCCGCCGCAGTAACCGTCAAGCGACGCGCCGTTTTTGTATATGTCAATCTGTTCCCCCGCAAAAGCAGGCATTTTAAATTTAACGTCCCAGTTCAGCGGCAGCGGCTTATTTAAAGCGCGCCACAAATGCTCAATCATGCACAGCCCCGGTACAACGGGGTTTTCGCCGCGGTGAATGGAATTAGTATCGTCCACGGCATCAAGATAAGCGTTAATTTCCGGCTTATCAATAACAAAGCTCAGCTGTTTTTCGCCCTGCGGCACCGTTTCCGGCATTTCACCGGCACGCACCAGCGGGCGCAGCAGCGTTACCGTCAGCGAAGCCGCGCCTTCTTTATAAGCCTCGATAATGCCCATGCGCGGCGGCGCCATTTTTACCGGGCGCGTTAAGTAATCTCCGTTTTCCAGCACGGATGCTTTAATAACGGCTCTTGCCATTACCGCACCGTCGTAAGTCGGGCCGTTGTATTCTGATAATGCCCTGATAAGTTTTAACATAGTTCACCACACCTTTACTTTTTAATTATAAGTTTTGCCGTTTTTATTGTCAACCTTTTATGTATTTATGGTTAACTTCATTTTTTTCAGACTTTTGCGAATTTATTTTTTGCTGTTTATTTTACACTTTTCTGCTTGTAAATACAATGCAAACTGCTATAATATAGTTATTTTCTCTGTTTAAAAACTTTTAAAAATAAGGAGCACAATTATGTCCGCAGTAAAAAACGCCGAAGGCACGCAAAAACTTTCCGTTTTTAAAATGACCTGGCCAATTTTTATTGAAATACTTTTGCAGATGATGGTCGGCAATGTCGACCAGTTCATGCTCAGCCATTACTCGCAGCACTCTGTTGCCGCCGTAGGCAACGCCAACCAGATTATCAATATCGTTATCCTCGCTTTAAGCGTAATCAGCATGGCAGCCACCATTTTAATTGCCCAGCACCGCGGCGCGGGCAACCGCGAAAAAGTTGCCGAAGTCTGCACCGTTGCCCTGCTTGCCAATATGGTTTTCGGCCTTATCATCAGCGCGGCGCTGTTTATTTTTGACGGTTTCTTTTTAAGCCTCTTGGATGTACCAGCAGACATCTGGGCCGAAGCCTCTCTCTTTTTGCGCTACATAGGGCTTTTTATTGTAGTGCAGTCTGCCTATATCTCTTTTATTTCGTTCTTCCGCGGTTATTCCCTGCTAAAAATTACCATGATTACCTCCGTAGTAATGAACCTTATCAATATCGCGGGCAACTGCATTTTAATTCATGGCCTGGGGCCGATACCGTCACTCGGCGTTTTGGGCGTAACCATATCCACCAACACCAGTAAAGTGCTGGGGCTGCTTTTAATTTTATACTTTTTCCGCAAATTTATTGATATCCGCCTTTCGTTTAAATACCTGCGCCCCTTCCCCAAAAGCACGCTGTATAAAATTTTGTACCTGGGGCTGCCCTCCGGCGGCGAATCGCTTTCCTACCAGATTTCGCAGATGGTTATTATGCGCTTTGTTAACGTAATGGGCATTGTGGTTATTACCACCAAAATTTACGCCTATATTATTGCCATGTTTTCCTATATCTATTCGCAGGCGCTTGCCATGGCAACGCAGATTATCGTCGGCTTTTTAATCGGCGCAGGCGACCTTGACGCCGTTGAGCAGCGCGTGTGGAAAACCATCCGCATTGCCGTTACCATCAGCACAACGGTAACGCTGCTTTTGTTTTTTAACAGCGACAGCATTTACGGCATTTTTACCGATAACCCCGAAGTACTGGAGCTGGGGCGGCACATCTTTTTAATAGAAGTGTTTCTCGAAGCAGGGCGCGCCGTGAACATGGTAATGGTTATGAGTTTGCAGGCGGCGGGCGATATTAAATGGCCGGTAACGACGGGGCTTGTTTCCATGTGGAGCGTGGCAACGCTTGGTGCGTGGTTCTTTGGCCTGCACCTTGGCTGGGGGCTGGTGGGCGTATGGCTTGCCATGTGCCTTGATGAATGCCTGCGTGCGCTGGTATTTATTTACCGCTGGAAAAGCGAAGGCTGGCGCAAAAATAATTTGCTGGAGTGACAAGCAGTATTACACAAAATCTTATGAAATTATATCTGACGGCATCACATTTATAGTGGTGCTGTTTTTTTATGCCCAAAATTACAAACTTAAAAATTATTTTACATTGGAATAAATTAAAAGCATTTAATAATAATTATTCGCGCGGTCTTTACGGGGGGGAATTCAATGTTATAATTAAATTACAAAAAGGTTGGTAAGGGGGTTGTTTTATGAAAAAATCTAATTTTAAAAAAGCTTTTGCCTTAAGCGCGCTGATGGCTTTTGTTATTACAGGCAGCGCTTATGCTTTTGATGTTAATAGAAAAGACTTCACGAATACTGGAACCATTGAGGGTATTTATAGTAACATAACCGTTACCGATGGGACTTTTGACAATACTGGCACTCTTGGTGCTGAAAAAGTAACTATTAACAACGGTATTTTTTTAAATACTGGTACTATTAAAGTTGATATTCTCGATATTTACGGTAACGCTAACGATAAAGCTGCCATAGCAGGCACTATCACTGCAAATAAAGAATTTATTTACAGTGGTATTGGCGGTAATAGCTTTGGGCGTCCATTAACAGCAATTGTTAATACGCCTAAATTACATATAATCGGAGAAGTTAACCAAACAGGTTTGCAAATATTTAACAGCGAAACCCTTGCTAATGTTAAAGAAATATTTATTGAATCAAATGCTCCTAAAACAGGTTTAGTTATAGGTTCACAAAATAACGATAATACTCCTAATCAAATAGCAAATGTAAAAATAGACTCTCCTATATACCTTCAGACAAACGCTGGTAACCAAGATGCACGCGTTGAAGTGTCCGGCGGTTCTTCACTTATAGCTGAAAACATAATAGCATTCAACGGAAAAACCAAAGTTCAGCTTAATGGGGACGAAACTTCTGCAACATTAAATAATATAACTGTACAAAGCGGTGGTGATTTTTCTTTACAAACATTAGGTAAAACAAATCCCAACGATTCCAAGAACCCCTTAGATCCTACAAATACCACCGTTACATTTAACTTAAATAATATTACCGTTGGCGATGGAGCAGAATTAAAAACTTCTATCTATCAAAATAAAGATGGCTCAATAAGTTGCAGCGCTGCTAACATTAAAAGTGATAATTTAACTATAAATTTAGGCAAAAACGCTAAAGCAGATTTTGGCGGAGTCGGCGATGGTACAAAAGCAGATTGGCGCGGCGATTTGATTAACTTTGATGTTAAAAAGCTGACTATCAATGTAAACGGCACTGATGAATATAATTACAGCAGCCTTGGCGAATATAAAAATGATTATAGCAAAGGTGTTTATATCCATGTTAACAGCACAACCAATCCGACAGGCAATGAAATTGATTGCAGCAATATAACAGTCGTTGGTGCCAGCACAAACAATACCGGCAACATTGAAAATGATTTGCAGCGTCTGGCATATGTTGTAAAAATGACACGTGAATACGAAGACAAAGAAGGAGCCGAGCTTCCTGAAATCCTCGCTCCTACCGGCGCAACTGTTGAACAGAACCCGGGCGGCATTGATGACGGCGGCAAAGGTACTGTTGATGAAGACGGAACTGTTACCAACATCGAAACCATTAAAAACCCTGATGTTTTCGGCACTGAAGAAGTTGGCGCTTTGGGGTTAATCAGCTGGCGCAATGAACTGGACGATATGAATAAGCGCCTTGGCGAACTGCGTGACAGCAAGGGCGAGCACGGCGTTTGGGTACGTATGGTACGCGGCGAAAACGATTATAAGAGCCTTAACAGCCAGTATAATACCTATCAGCTTGGCTACGATGAAAAATTAAGCACTGACCCGCACTGGACTTTAGGCGCTGCATTCAGCTATACTGACGGCGACGGTGGTTACGATACCGGCAGCTTTGAAATGGACCATAAAACCTTTACGCTTTATGGCAGCAAATTAAACGACGATGGCAGCTATATTGATATCGTAGGCAAATATTCCCGCCTGAACCATGATTTAAGAAATACCTGGGGCGACGGCGAATATGACGCTAACGGTTATTCTATCGGCGTAGAAGTTGGCAAACGCTTCCAGCAGGGCAACGGTTTCTGGATTGAACCGCAGGCACAGCTGACTTACGGCCATGTAGGCAGCGCAAATTACACCGCAGGCGATATTAAAGTGGCACAGGACGGCATGGAAAGCCTGATTGGACGCGCCGGTGTAAGATTCGGCAAAGATTTGGACAACGGCAATATTTATCTGCGTGCTTCCTACCTGTATGACTTTGATGGTGAAACCGGCGTAACCCTTACAAATGCTGAAGGACGCGAAAGATCTTTTGATCAGGATCTTGGCGGCGGCTGGTGTGAAGTTGGCGTTGGCACCAACATCAATCTCAGTGATGCAACACATCTGTACTTTGATATTGAAAAGACCTATGGCGGCGATATCACAACCGATTGGAAATGGAATGCCGGCATAAGATACAGCTTCTAAAAAGTTAAAATCTAACCTTTATAAGCAAAAAAGAGTTTGGCACAATGCCAAACTCTTTTTTATCAGCCGCACCTTTCCTGCTGCCTGCAATTTGCCACGCATAATAAAGCGGTATTATAATAAATATGTATATTATTTTAAGGCGGCTTTGTTATACGGCACGTTTTGGGTTCAGCAGCCGGTGCTTGATGTTATTACCGCTTTTTTTGACAAATATTTAAAAAATTAACTGTTTTAAACGGCATGTTTCCCTGCATGCCGTTATGTTTTTCTGTATACAGAAATACTTACGCTGAAACCATTGCAATTAGTAACTTTTTTTAATAAAATAGGTACAGTGCTATCCGAAGGAGGGTATACTATGCAAAAAATTAAGTCTGTACTGGTTGCCAACCGCGGCGAAATCGCTATCCGCGTTTTCCGTGCCTGCAACGAACTCGGCATCCGCACAGTGGCAATTTATTCAAAAGAAGACACACTTTCACTGCACCGCAACAAAGCTGACGAAGCCTACCTTGTCGGCGAAGGCAAGGGCCCTATCGATGCTTATCTTGATATTGAAGATATTATCCGTATCGCGCATGAGCACGATGTAGACGCCATCCATCCCGGCTATGGCTTTTTAAGCGAAAACAGCGACCTTGCAAAACGCTGCGCCGAAGAAGGCATTATCTTTATCGGCCCGCGCCTTGAACACCTTATTATGTTCGGCGACAAAGTTAATGCGCGCGAACAGGCCAAGCTTGCCGGCATTCCGATGATTCCGGGCAGCGACGGCCCGATTGACAGCGTTGAAGACGTTTACCGTTTTGTGCAGGCGCACGGCTTCCCCGTTATGCTTAAAGCCGTTAACGGCGGCGGCGGGCGCGGCATGCGCATGGTAAACAGCAACGAAGATTTGGAAACCGTATACAACATGGCTAAATCCGAAGCTATGAAGGCTTTCGGCAGCGATGAAATTTACCTTGAAAAATACCTTGAAAGCCCGAAACATATCGAAGTTCAGATTTTGGGCGATACGCAGGGCAACATTGTGCATTTGTTCGAGCGCGACTGCTCCGTACAGCGCCGCCACCAGAAACTGGTGGAAATTGCCCCGGCCTTTTCGCTTAAGCCCGAACTGCGCAAGGCAATCTGCGACGCAGCCGTTAAGCTGATGAAAAACGTTAATTACCTCAGCGCCGGTACGGTTGAATTCCTCGTTACCCCGGACGGCAACTTCTACTTTATTGAAGTTAACCCGCGTATTCAAGTTGAACATACCGTTACCGAAGAAATTACCGGCTTTGATATTGTGCAGACCCAGATTAAAATTGCCGAAGGCTATTCCCTGCACAGCCCGGAAATCGGCATTCCCGAACAGGATAAAATTACCAGCTTCGGCCATGCCATTCAGTGCCGTATTACCACCGAAGACCCTGCCAACAACTTTATGCCCGATACCGGCAAGCTGATTGCTTACCGCAGCGGCGGCGGCTTTGGCGTGCGTCTGGACGGCGGCAATGCTTTTACGGGTTCTGTTATTACCCCGTATTACGATTCGCTTTTGGTTAAGGCAACCACACACGGCCTTACCCACGAAATTGCCATTACCAAAATGCTGCGCTGCTTAAAAGAATTCCGCATCCGCGGCGTTAAAACCAATATTCTGTTCCTTGAAAACGTACTGGCTCACCCCAGTTTCCTCGACGGCAGCTACAATACTTCGTTTGTTGATGAAAACACCGAACTTTTCATCTTCCCGAAAACTCTGGACCGCGGCACCAGGCTTTTGCACTACATTTCCGATGTAACCGTTAACGGCTACAACAATGTAGGCGTACAGCCCAAACCGGAATTTGCTCCGCTCAGCCTGCCCAAAGCGTTTAAAGGCACCCCTGCCGACGGCACCAAGCAGATTTTGGATTTGCAGGGGCCGGAAGGGCTTTCCAAATGGGTTATGGACCAGAAAGAAGTGCTGTTTACGGATACCACCTTCCGTGACGCGCACCAGTCGCTGCTTGCAACCCGCATGCGCACCAACGATATACTGAAAGTTATCGGCACTACCTCAGCCAAGCTGCCTAACCTGTTCAGCTTTGAATGCTGGGGCGGCGCAACTTTTGACGTTGCCTACCGCTTCCTTGACGAAAGCCCGTGGAAACGCCTGCGCCAGTTCCGCGAAAAATGCCCGAACATTCTGTTCCAGATGCTGCTGCGCGGCGCCAATGCCGTTGGCTACACCAGCTATCCGGACAATGTTGTTAAAGAATTTATCCGCCTCAGCGCGAAAAACGGCGTTGATGTGTTCCGCGTATTCGACAGCCTTAACGGCATTGAAAACATGCGCCTTTCACTGGACGCTGTACGCGACGCAGGCAAATTTGCCGAAGCTGCATTATGCTACACCGGCGATATTTTAGACCCGCGCCGTGATAAATACGACCTTAAATATTATGTAACCATGGCGAAAGAACTGGAAAAAACCGGTGCCAACTCCATCTGCATTAAGGATATGGCAGGCCTTTTGAAGCCGGAAGCAGCTTACCAGCTTGTTTCTGCCCTTAAAGAAGCCGTTAACGTGCCTATCCACCTGCATACGCACGAAGGCAGCGGCAACAGCATTTACACTTATGCCCGCGCTATCGACGCCGGCGTAGATATTGTTGACGTAGCCATGAGCGCTATGAGCGGCGGCACTTCCCAGCCGAGCGGCGCAAGCCTGTACTATGCACTTTCCGGCCATCCGCGCCAGCCGCACCTTGACATTAACGCACTTAACGAAATGTCCCGTTACTGGGAAAGCGTGCGTCCGTATTATAAAGCAATCGACAACACCGTTTCTTACCCCAACCCGGAAGTTTACATCCACGAAATGCCGGGCGGCCAGTACAGCAACCTGCAGCAGCAGGCTAAAGCAGTAGGCCTCGGCGAACGCTGGGAAGACATTAAAGATATGTACCACCGCGTTTCCATGATGTTCGGCGATATTATTAAAGTAACGCCGTCTTCCAAAATGGTTGGCGATATGGCACTGTTTATGGTGCAGAACGACCTTACCGAAGAAGACATTTACGCCAAAGGCGATTCGCTCAGCTTCCCGGCTTCCGTCGTAGAATTCTTTGAAGGCCGCCTGGGCGTACCGTATCAGGGCTTCCCGCAGAAATTGCAGCAAATTATTCTTAAAGGGCGCAAACCTATCGAAGGCCGCCCCGGTGCTGCACTGCCCCCGGCAGATTTTGAAAAAGTACGCGCCAGCCTTGCGGAAATGGGCGCTCCGACAAGCGACGAAGCTGTAAGCAGCTACTGCCTGTACCCGAAAGTATTCAGCGACTGGGCAGTACGCCATGCCGAATTCGGCGATGTTTCCGTACTTGATACGCCTACCTTCTTCTTTGGCATGAAAACCGGCGAAGAAATTAAAGTTGAAATCGAACAGGGCAAAATGCTCGTTATCAAGCTTTTGCAGATAGGCGAAGCAAACGAAGACGGCATCCGTACCATCTTCTTCGAATTCAACGGCCTGCCGCGTGAAATTGATATTAAAGACAGAAATGTTAAATCTACCAACGTAACGCGCAAAAAAGCCGATAAAACCAACCCCGGCGAAATCGGCGCAACCCTTTCCGGTTCCGTTGTTAAACTGCTGGTTGAAAAAGGCCAGGCTGTCGAAAAAGGCACCCCGCTTATTGTAACCGAAGCAATGAAGATGGAAACCACCATCGCCGCACCTATCAGCGGCATTGTATCGCAAATCCATGTAGCGGCCGGCAGCCGTATCGAAAGCGGCGACTGCCTGATGGAAATTGAAATCAAAGCGTAAAATTTAAAACTTTAAAAGAAAAACTCCCGCCAAAATTGGCGGGAGTTTTTTTGCAAAATTACAAAATAGGTGGTTTTCTCATATTAGCAATTTTTTCATACGCCCAAGCAATCTTCAACAGGCGTTTTTCTGACCATGGTTCACCTATTATTTCCATTCCAACCGGAATTCCAATGGATGCGGTATCACAGGGCTTGCTAAACCCGGCAGGTACTACAACAGACGGAAAACCTGTAACAGAACATAAAACACCGTTACGCTGTTTTTGTGAATCTCCTATTTTGCACACCAGTTGCTGCTGATGCGGATAAATTATACAGTCCAATCCGTTATTAGCAATCAGCTTCATAATTTTATTTTTTACTGTTTGCTGCCTTAACAATTTTTCATTATAGTGTGCAGAATATGTTGATAGTTTCAACGCATCTTCCATATTGCCTTTATCCACCGGATGATATTTACCGCTTTCGTAAATTTCCCTTAATGAATGTACGGCAATTTTCTCTTTAGGAAAGCTTTGCAAATAAGCCGTTAAATGTTCGTTAAAGTCGTCCAAATGCACGCTTACTTCATTTGTCAGCCAAGCAGAATCTATATTGTCCGTCAGTTCAATTAACTCTGCGCCGCCGCTTTTTAAAACAGCCATAGCATTTTCCATAATTTCATTAACTGGTTTATTAATTTCTTCTTTACCAAAAAAGCTTCTCAGTACACCAATCCTTTTACTCTGCAACGTGCCTTCATGCAGTCCTTCTTCAAAATTCTGCGTCTTTTTATAAGACCAAGCTGTTACATCGTCGTTTTCATCATAACCAACAATTACGCTTAAGGTGCGTGCTGCATCTTCAACAGTGCGGCACAGCGGACCAGCAGTGTCTTGTGTTAAAGAATACGGAACAATACCACCACGGCTTACCAAGCCTATTGTAGGACGTATACCTACAAGATTATTGGCAGACGACGGTGAACGCACTGAATTTATTGTATCTGTACCAATACCTACAATACCAAAATCCGAGGTAATAGCTGCACCTGTACCTCCAGACGAACCACCGGGAGTTCTTGTTAAATCATACGGATTATAAGTAGGCCCCAAAATAGAACTAATTGTTTCGCCCCAAATAGCAAATTCATGCAAATTAGCTTTGGCAATAATCAAAGCACCAGCTGCTTTCAGTTTTTTTACAATAAAGGCATCCCGATGCGTTTCAAAACCTTTTAATGCTATAGAACCGGCAGTAGTCGGCATATCACAAGTTTCTACATTATCTTTGAGAATAACCGGTATACCATGTAGCGGTCCGGTAAATCCATCTCTTTTATACTTTTCATCCAAATCTGCCGCTTCTTCTTCTGCTTTGGGATTTATTAAAATGATGCTGTGCAGTTTTCCGTCATATTGTTTTATCCTGTCAAGATAATACCGCACAAGCTGCAAACAAGTTAATTCTCCTTTAACCATAGCTTCATGAACTGCGCTGATTGTCCATTCTTTCATCTCAAACACTCCTTACACTGGTAAAAATGTGACAGCTAAAATGAAAATTAATCCGCTCATTAACATAATTGCCATAGAATAGCCCATAATATCTCGAGCCTGCAATCCAGTAACACCAAGCAGTGCTATTGCCCAAAACGGCTGTGCCATATTGGTCCATGTATTGCCATAAGCAACTGCAAGACAGGTTTTAATAATATTAGCATCCATCATTAAAGCCGAATCAATAGCGATAGGACCTTGTACAACCCACTGTCCTCCGCCTGAAGGAACAAACATATTAACAAGTGAAGCGCTCAAGAATGTATACAAATAAAAAGTATCCGGCGTGCTTATTGCAACCATTGCTCTCGATAAAATATCTACCAATCCTGAATACTGAATCATACCCATAATACCTGCATAAAGCGGGAACTGGAAAATAATGCCTGAAACGCCCCCTGTTGCAGCCTTAACTGATTTTAAGTAACTTGCCATATTTTTATGCATTAAAATACCTGCAAATAAAAAGATTGCATTTACAAGGTTAATATCAAGATTAAAACCAAAATTATAAAAATGGTAAACTATATAAATCATACCCAGCAAACCGAGCATACCTGCAACAATCTTGCTGTTGTTCAAACGGTCGACAACCGTTGGATTGGCCGGCATTACAGCAGCAGAATCACTTTCGGCTTCAATAGCCTTAATGCTCTCTGCAGAAAGCGGGCTTACTTTTTCCGGATTGGGATGCAGCATTGAGGCAAACAGCGGCGGAAAAACAAGCAGCGCAATGGTTACAACTATATTCATAGTATTAAACATATAATCATACATTGGTATAATACCTATTTTATCCTCCAAAAAGTGCCCCGGCGTTGCTATTAAAAGACCAATAGATGCCGAAAACATACCGTGCCACGTCATTTGGCCAACATACGCACCGGCAGCAATCAGCCCGTATTCAAACGGGATTTTTTTTATACGCAGTTCCTTGGCAAGCTCTTTGGCCAGCAGCGCGCCGACGATTAAGCTTAAGCCCCAGTGGATGTATGAAACCAGCACCGAAACAAAAGTTACCAGCCACGCCGCCTGCTTGGCGCTTTTAACGCTGCCTGCCAGCTGCTCGATTTTGCGTTTGGTAAAAGGCGCATCGGCCACGGCAGAACCCGTAATAATAATCAGCGCCATCTGCATTGCAAATGACAGCAGGCTCCAAAAGCCCTTGTACCAGTTTACCACCATTTGCAAAGGCGAAACATTAGCTATAAATACGCCCAGCAAAAACGCAATAAAGGTAAGGATAACTGCAAAAATACTCGGGTCCGGCATATACTTCATTGATAGCCTCGTCAGCGCCGAGCCTATTTTCATAATGCCGTTTTCTTTTGTTTTTTCCATAGTTCCGAACCTCCTTTTTCATCATATTATTAATATTATTTCTATATTTGTTAAAAAATACCTTGCAAAATTTTATAAATTGTATGTATTTACAAAAAAATCTCCAGCTGCATTCCTCTACTACAGCTGGAGAAAACTTATTATGCGGTGGCTTAATTTAATATTATCCAAAGTAATCCTGCATCTTTACCCGGTAAAATTAAATTAATTGTGAGATTTGTTCTTATAAGATTTGTCTGCTCTTGAAGAATTGAGAATTAAAGAGCCGAAGTATGGATATTTCACTTCCCGTTATTAAAAACCGCATAAAAAGCTGCAATAAAACCACTATATATTAATTTTAAGGAGAAACTCGTTTAACTGTTAACCAACAACTATTAAAAACCTAAAAGTCCAAAGAATACGAAGCAAACTATTGCCGCAACAATTGACATTGAGAAGCCCCAGATAAGGAGTTTACGGAATAGTTTGCCTGCATCCTCATACTCTGCCGCAGATGCAAGGCAGATAGCGCCTAACGTGCTAAGCGGAGAAGTATCTACAAGGTGTGCGCCTACGTCGATAGCAGAGCAAAGTGCAATCGGGTCGCAGCCGGTAATCTGAACGATACCAGGCGCCATGTTAAGGAACATAGGCATTACAACGCCGGAGGAGCTGGAGTATGCGGAGATAACAGCCGCAACAAATGAAGTCCAGAGCATAATCGTGGTCGGAGTAGAAATATCGGTCATGATTTTAACAAGGAAGTTCAAACCGCCGCTTTCATCCATTACTTCAATCAGGATATTAACACCGGAAACCATCATGATAACGCCCCAAGGCATTGCTTTAATAGCAGATTTGCTGTCGCCGTAACCGGCAATCATCAAAATACAAGAGAGAATAAATGCAACAGAGCCAACATCGGTTGTAATATTAAGGAACGGTTTAGGCAAAGTTTCTTTCATGCCTGGCAGCGCCGGTAAAATAACCATAACTACCAAAACCAAAATCATAACAATCGTGGCTTTCTGAGCTGCAGTAAAAGGTTCGGGTTTAGGTGCGATAGCATCAATGTCCAGTTCTTTGCCAGCTTCTTCTTTCAACCATTTCATACCGCCCATCAGCATGAAGCCTACAAGCGTTACAAGGCCTTGTGCAACAAAGCAGTTAAAGAAGATTTTCCAGCCGAGGCCGTTTAAAGCGTCCGCAGGAATACCCATGGCATCTGCGCCCTGCGCGATAATACCGTTACTGATAATGCCGGTAGGTGCAAGCGGTGAAAGGCCTGCGCCGTTAGCGGAGCCTACTACAATCAAGGTCATCAAAAATGCAGGCATTTTCAATTTATGGGCAATCGCCATAGCCAAAGGAGCCATCAAAGCCGGTACAGCAATGTTACCAGGGCCGATTGCCGTCAGAACGGTGCCGATTGCAAAAAGCATTAAAGGAATAAGTGCTGCATTGCCTTTGCATAAACGCAAAGCATGGTCAGTTACTTTTTGCAGTGTACCGTTAGTCTGCGCCATACCAAAGAAGAATGTTACGCCTGCTAACAGCATGAAAAGTGTTAACGGGAAAAATTTCTGAACGGCAGAGCCGGCGAGATTCGAGAACAAGCCGCCTACCAATACGCCAAAGCCGATACCGATATAACCAACGTTAATATTTTCATTAACGCAGCTTATTACTACCAAAATTACAAGTGCAAGAATCGACATAAATGCCGGAAAGGAAAGATCTAAACCAAACATTCATTTCACCTCTTCCCAGACACTAAACAGGCCGATTCGCCATACTATACATTATAATAATTTGCTAAAAATCCTATAATTTTCATATAACGGCCAGTTCAATGTCCGTATATTATCGTCATAAAATTAGTAAATTAATTAAAAGCAAGCCTGGTTTCTGTCCATCATATTCAGACGCCCAGTCTGTGCCCAAAGCAGCGAAGGATGTTTTATTTCAACCTTAGCCGCAGCACCTTCATTGCCATACATCACAACATAAACTGCTGCGCTGATGGCGGCCATAACATCCTGCGGAACATCTGGCGGGGCGGCCTGCGGAGCCGGAGCTGCCGCAGGTGCTGCTGCATGCTGTTCTTCGGTATGTTTTTTCTTTTTGCTGCCAAAAAGTCCAAAGAATGACATAACTTCCACCCCTTTACATCACAGCGGAATATTGCCGTGTTTCTTAGCCGGACGGCTTTCACGCTTAGATTCCAGCATCCTCAAAGCGTTAATAATTACCGGACGGGATTCTTTAGGCTGAATAACCATATCTACCATGCCACGGCTTGCAGCCTGATACGGAGTTGCAAAGTTTTCGATATATTCGGCAGTTTTTGCCGCTACATCAGGGTCTTTGCGGAAGATAATATTAGCTGCACCGGCAGGTCCCATAACGGCAACTTCTGCGGTCGGCCATGCAATTACCTGGTCGGCACCAAGTTCCTGAGCGCACATAGCTATGTAAGAACCGCCGTATGCTTTACGGGTAATCAGCGTGATTTTAGGAACGGTTGCTTCTGAATATGCATAGAGCATTTTTGCGCCATGACGGATGATGCCGCCGTATTCCTGGTTGGTACCCGGCAAAAAGCCCGGTACGTCTACAAGGTTCAACAAAGAAATGTTGAAAGCGTCACAGAAGCGGATAAACCTAGCTGCTTTATCCGAAGCATTGATGTCAAGGCAGCCTGCCATAACTTTCGGCTGGTTGGCAATAATGCCTACGGTCTGACCATCCATGCGGGCAAAGCAGGTAATAATATTCATCGCATAATATTGCTGCGATTCATAAAATTCACCATTATCGACGATGCTCTTAATAACGTCTTTCATATCATAAGGATGGTTGGAGTCATCCGGGATGACGCTGTTAAGGGATTCGTCTGTCCTCTGCGGGTTATCGCCGGTTTCTACTACCGGAGCCGTTTCCATGTTGTTGGAAGGCAGGAAGCTTAAGAGATACCGGATTTGTTTAATGCAGTCTTCATCGTTTTCTGCAGCAAAATGAGCTACGCCGGAAGTCTGGTTGTGAGTCATGGCGCCGCCAAGTTCTTCCTGGGTAACTTCTTCGCCGGTAACGGATTTAACAACTGCCGGGCCGGTAATGAACATTTTAGAGGTGTTCTTTACCATGTAGATGAAGTCGGTCAGAGCCGGGCTGTAAACAGCGCCACCTGCGGACGGTCCCATGATAGCAGAAATCTGCGGTACAACACCTGATGCACTGGTATTTTCAAAAAAGATTTTGCCATAGCCGCCGAGTGCGTCAACTGCTTCCTGGATACGAGCGCCGCCGGAATCGTTTAAGCCTACGCACGGAGCACCCATTTTGAGAGCAAGGCGCTGTACTTTAACGATTTTGTTAGCATGCATTTCGCCAAGGGAGCCGCCTTCTACGGTGAAATCCTGAGCAAATACATAAACCAGACGCCCGTCAACAGTACCGTAACCGGTAGTTACACCTTCGCCCGGGAGTTCTTTTTTCTCCTGGCCAAAATTAGTACAGCGATGTTTTACAAAGCGGTCAAGTTCTACAAAGCTGCCCGGATCAAGCAAAAGATTAATCCTTTCTCTTGCTGTAAGCTTGCCGCTTGCATGTTGTTTTTCAATACGTTTTTCGCCGCCTGCCTGCATAATATGTTCAGACAGTTTCAGCATTTTTTCTATTCTTTCCTGAGTAGACAACTCTGCCACCTCCAATTATTTTATAAAACCTAAACTTTAAAACCGGCTTTATTTTTTTGCAGGAGCGCAAAGTTCAAGCAGAATGCCTACGGATTTGGGATGAACAAATGCGATGTCCATGCCGCCTGCACCGCCGCGGGGTTCTTTGTCAATCATACGGCCGCCTTTAGCCTGTACATCGGCAATAGCTGCTTTAATGTCGTCAACACGAAGAGCTACATGCTGAATTCCCTGGCCGTTTTTGGCAATATATCTGCCGATAGGGCCGTCGCCGTTTGCGGTAACGTCAACCAAAAGTTCAAGCAAAGTTTCGCCGCATTTAATAAATACGGTTTTAGCGCCCTGTTCTTCAACAGTTTCTTCACCGGTGCATTCCAAGCCGAGAACTTCGGTATAGAACTTTTTGGAAACATCCAAATCCTTGCAGGCAATACCTACATGGTCAACACAAATTACTTTAAACATATATACACGCCTCCTGAAATTTTATATTGTTCAGTGAAAGCCTTAACGGCTTTCACTGAAAGTTTTTTATTTTACGTGTTCTTTGATAAAGTCAACAATTTTACTTGTCGGAGTGCCAGGAGTAAATATTTCGGCAATGCCTGCTGCTTTCAGCCCCGGAATATCTGCTTCGGGTATTACGCCGCCGCCGATAACGAGCACATCTTTTAAGCCTTTTTCTTTTAAAAGTTCTACAACTTTCGGGAACAGCGTATTATGTGCGCCGGAAAGCAGGCTTAATGCCACAACGTTAACATCGTCCTGCAACGCTGCTTCGGCAATCTGTTCCGGAGTAAGGCGGATACCGGTATAAATTACTTCAAAACCTGCATCACGCAGTGCGCGTGCTACAACTTTAGCGCCGCGGTCATGTCCGTCAAGACCGGGTTTGGCAACTAAAACTCTAACTGTTTTTTCCATTTTTATTCCTCCTGATGTTAAAAGCATTCGGCCAATGCTTTTTTAAAGTTATCGTGTTCCTCCAAAGTTGCTACCAATTTGCAAAGCTTTTCACAAACTTCTTTGCCGTATACGGGAACGGAAAGGTCCATAAATTTTTCAACGGTTTCGTCCCATGTCATCGGGTTAGGAGGATCGCCTTTCGGATATTCTACAAATTTAACGTATTTTTTACCGTCTTTGCAGGTAATAGTAAGTTCTACTGCCCAGCGGTCCGGTTTTTCGGTATATTCCTGATCCAGTTTCGGGTCAACAATTATTTCAACGCTTTGCATTACACGCTGAATTTCATCATTGGCAAGATTTTCATCAGTAAACTGGTCAATGCCAAGTTTGCCGTATTTTATCATTGCCGAAACGCAGTACTGAATGGAGAATTTAGCGCCATACGGATTTTTCGGATGAGCGTTGTCAACAAGCTGCTTTACAATGCGGTTGCTCTTGATGGTAATTTTTTCAACATCTTCCAGTTTAAAATTGTATTCGTTTATTAAAAGCTGGGCTGCATAGCTGGAAGGATGAGTGTATTTGCAGCAGGCAAAAGGTTTATAAGAGTTATTGTCAATCTTATAGCCTTCAATGTCTTCGGTAAGTTTTTCCCACGCGGGATTAGCGAGCATTGCACGGCAGAAACCTTTATCGCCTTCCAGGATTTTTTCTGCTGCTGTAAAACCGTTTTCCGTAAGCTTGGCAGAAAGAATGCCTGCAAAATTAGCTTTGCCTACATGTAGCGTTTTGCTCATCGCTCCGTCTATAACAAATTCCCATAACCCGGCTGTCTGAGTACCTGCTGTACCAAGGCACTGTACCATCTGGCTGGTATTGAATTTTTTAAGGTTGGCGACAGTTACTGCCGAAGAAAATACGCCGCAGGTTGATGTAGTATGCCAGAAATAATACGCTTCGGGGTTAACGGATTCACCGATACGTGCACCTGCTTCGTACCCGGCAACAAGAGCCGCCAATATATCTTTACCGCTTAACTCTTCGTCCTCAGCCACAGCCAGCGCGGAAGGAACGGTTACGCAGGCCATATGGATGATTGACGGGTTATGCAAGTCATCAAAATCCAGAGAATGAGAAGCAGCGGCATTAAGCATTGCTGAGTAAAGCACCGAGTTTGACGCACCCTTTTTACCGTTAAACATTACTGCTTTGGTACCATCATCACTGATATTAAGGGTTTTAAACATAATATCCATATTTTTCTGGGTCCAGCCCCTGATGCTGTTGCCAAGATAATCAAGGATATACTGTTTGGTCATTTTTATTGTTTTATCCGGCAAATCACTATATTTAATATTTGCAACACGATTTGCCAAATGTAATGTTAGTGCTTCTATAAAAATCACCCTTTACTTATATTAATAGTAAATAGAAGGTTTGAATTCGCCGAATTCTTCACGCAATACGCCGCAGATTTCGCCGAGTGTTGCATAGGTCTTAACAGCGTCGATCAGGTAAGGCATCAGGTTTTCGGTGCCTTTGGCTGCTGCACGCAGTTTTTCAAGCGCTACTTTAACAGCTGCGTTGTCGCGGTTTTCTTTCATCTTGTTCAGGCGTGCAATCTGGCGTTCGCCAACCGCAAGGTCAACAGTAAGAACATCCTGTTCTTTGGCTTTTTCGTTGTTGTCAACAAATTTGTTAACGCCGATAACCGTCTGTTTGCCGGTTTCAATGTCGCGTTGGTCGGCAAAAGCATTGCGTGCCATTTCCTGCTGCATATAACCTTGTTCGATAGCTGCAACAGCGCCGCCCATTTCATCAATTTTCTTAATATAGTCATAGGCTTCTTTTTCAATCTGGTCGGTAAGGCTTTCTACATAGTAGGAACCTGCCATCGGGTCAATGGTATTAGGAATCTGGCTTTCATAAGCCAAAAGCTGCTGAGTACGCAGTGCAAGGGTTGCGCTTTCTTCTGTCGGGATAGCAATTGCTTCGTCATATGCGCAGCATGCCATGGACTGAATGCCGCCTAAAATTGCACTCATTGCCTGCCAGGTAATGCGGATGGCGTTGATTAACGGCTGCTGTGCGGTCAGTACGCTGCCTGCGGTATGAACATGTACGCGGAGCATCTGTGCTTTCGGTACGGTTGCGCCATAGCGTTCTTTCATGATGCGCGCCCACAGGCGGCGTGCTGCACGGAATTTGGCAATTTCACTGAAGAAGTCAAGGCCGGCAGTGAAAATCCAGCTAATGCCCGGTGCAAAATCGTCAACTTTCTGCCCTGCTTTAATAGCAGCGTCAATGTATGCCATAGCGTTTGCAAAGGCAAAAGCAATTTCCTGAACTTCAGATGCGCCTGCTTCACGGATATGGTATGCACCTACGCTGATGGTGTTCCATTTAGGAATATTCTTGGAGCAGTATTCAAAAGTATCGGTTACAAGGCGCATAGAAGGACGCGGCGGGAAGATATAAGTGCCGCGGGCAATGTATTCTTTCAGGATATCGTTCTGGATAGTACCGCGCAGCTGTTCGGGTTTAACGCCCTGTTTTTCGGCAACTGCAACATACATTGCCAAAAGTACGGCTGCCGGGCCATTAATCGTCATGGAAGTACTTACTTTATCAAGGGGAATACCTTCAAACAAAGCTTCCATATCAGCAAGGGAGTCGATAGCTACGCCAACCTTGCCAACTTCGCCGTGGCTTAATTCGTGGTCACTGTCAAGGCCAATCTGCGTCGGGAGGTCCATTGCAACAGAAAGACCGGTCTGACCTGCTTTAAGCAGGTATTTATAACGGGCATTGGTTTCTTCGGCAGTTGCAAAGCCCGCATAAGCGCGCATTGTCCACAGACGGCCGCGGTACATGGTAGGCTGTACGCCGCGAGTAAAAGGATATTCGCCCGGGAAGCCGAGTTTGTCCATATAGTCAAAATCTTTGATGTCAAGCGGTGTATAAAGGCGTTTATGCCCTTCAACCTCTTTGCGTTCAGGGAATCTTGCAGTTGCTTTGGCTACAACTTTTTCGTAACCGTCAACAGCGTCAGCAATTTTTTGCATGCTGTCCTCCTCAAAGTTTTTTTCAAGTTCTTTGCCTAATTCAAGTTCTTCCTGGAGTCTTGTTTCTTCAGACATCTTTTTTCTCTCCTTTGCTTATTAGTTATTTAAAATGGGTATTGCGCATTGTGCCGGTCTTCATGCAGTCAAGATGCATTTTGAACGCCTGCTCCAAATCGTGCGGAATATGGCCCATGTGTTTTTTCTGGGAAATTTCCAGATATTCCATAAGCATAGGGCGGTAATCAGGATGAGCGCATTTTTCAATAATGAGTTTTGCTCTTTCTACCGGTCCCAAACCACGGATATCGGCAACGCCCTGTTCGGTAATAAATACCATAGTATCGTGTTCGGTATGGTCAGCATGGGTTACAAACGGTACAATTCTCGAAATGTCGCCGCCTTTGGCAGTGGATTCAGTCGAGAAAATAGAAATATAACCGTTACGCATATAGTCGCCGCTGCCGCCAATGCCGTTAAGAATCTTGGTGCCCATAACGTGGCTGCTGTTGGCGTGACCGTAAATATCAAATTCTGCCGGTGTGTTAAGAGCTATTACGCCCAAGCGGCGAATAATTTCGGGATGATTGCTGATATCAAGCGGCCTTAAAACAATGGAGCGGCGGTATAAATCCGGATTAGCTTTAAATTTAGACAGTACATACGGCGACGGTGTAAAAGCACAGCCTGATGCAAATTTAACTTTGCCGCATTCAATAAGGTCAAAAACCGCATCCTGCAAAATTTCGGAATAAAGTTCCAAATTTTCAAATTTGGAATTTTTAAAACCATGCAAAACCGCATTGGCAATACTGCCTACGCCGGACTGCATCGGCAGCATCTCTTTCGGAATAAGCCCGCGTTTTTGCTCGGTTTCCAAAAAGTCAATCAAATTCTCGGCAATTTTTATGGTTGCGCCTTCCGGAGCGGAAAGGTTTCTTACATGATCGGGAATATCGGACTCTACAATACAGGTAATTTTATCAAGCCCGCATTCTACATAATTGGTGCCGATGCGGTCACCTGCGTGATAAATAGGAATTTCGCGTCTGTACGGCGGTTTGGGCTGAATGTAAATATCGTGCATGCCTTCAAGTTCCAGCGGCTGGGCGGTGTTGACTTCAACAATTACTTTTTTTGCATGTTTAACAAAAATCGGCGTGTTCCCAACTCCCGGGCCTAAAATGAGGTTGCCGTCCTCGGTAATTGCAACAGCTTCAACTATCGCTACATCGACATCGCCAAAAAATCCGTAATTAACCATCTGACCAAACTGGCTCAGATGAATATCGATATATTTAATGGTCTGTTCATTAATGCCTTTCTGCATTGAACGGTTAGAATATGCATAATAAGGCACGCGGCTTGCAATACCGTCTACTGCAGCCAATTCTTCTTCAATTTCAGGACCTACTGATGCGCCGGTCCACAGGTTAATGCGGCATTTTTTACCGGCTCTGATCTGTCTGGCAAGTGCCTTGGTCGTTTCTTTAGGATACCCGGAAGGTGTAAAACCGCTGGTACCAACATTCATACCGTCCTTAATCATGGCAGCGGCTTCTTCCGCAGTAACGATTTTGTCGAACAGCTTAGGGTTTCTAAGCCTTGTCTTATCTAACATCTTCTTCATCCCTCCATACTCTGGCTTTTTTAGAAGCTTCCCTTAAAATAGATTGCTTATGCCATGAGCATTTAATTGCAAGCAGCATTTTATATTATTTTTCAAACACTCAACGGCAAATTTTTTATCTATTTTAAGGTGCTTCTCAAACTACTTGTACTATAACATTTTTAGATGTATAATAAAAATATCAAAATTTCATCTGTATTATAGCTTTTATCTATATCAGAGGGGATGAAAAACACATGAACATGGATTATTACAAAAATTTTATTAAAATTGCTGACCTTGGCAATATTTCTTTAGCCGCAAAAACACTACTAATTGCACAGCCGTCTTTAAGCAAACAAATTCAAATTTTAGAAAAAGAATTTGGCACCCCTTTATTAAAAAGAAATGCCAGAAACGTTGAACTAACAACAGCAGGTGAAATTTTTTATCAAAAAGCCAAGCTTATTTGTGAAATCAATAATATCTGTTATGACGAAATACATACCAGTATTCTTGGCAACAGAGGCAAATTAAAAATAGGCATCACCATCTCCTACCCGGACTGGTATATCGAAGATTTATTTAAGGATTTTTCCGACCTTTATCCGCAGATAACCTATGATATCCGCGAAGATGCGTCTGACCGCCTGATGGATTTGCTGCGCAAGGGCATTATCGAAGTTGCCTTTATACGTACACCCATCCACATCAATCCTATTTTCCGCTCTTTTGGCGGCATAGAAGAAAACTTTATGGCTGTTTATCACAAAAGAAATCCCTGGCTTCCGCAGGATGTAGAGTCAATTTCCATTCAGCAGTTAAAAGACGTGCCGCTGAGTATCTCTCACGGTTTTAAAGAACGCGTAGAGCAGATGTTTAACGAAGCCGGTTTTGAACCTAAAATTTTAAGCATCAATTCTTCCCGTACTACAACTTTATTATGGGCACGCCTTGGCAAAGCAGTCGGGCTGGTAACTACAACCTCTTTTAAAAACCTCGAACTGACATCAGCTATGATTTGCCGCCCTATAACCGGCGTTAATACTATTGCCCAACGCTCGTTTGTTACTTTAAAAGACGCCAATTTATCTGCCGTTACAAAATCATTTATTAATTTTGCTGTTGGCGAAACCATTTTTTAAAATATTTCATTTGTAAAAGTTATAAAATATAGCATATATAAATTTGTTATATTTGTATTACTGTTTGCAGACAAAAAACAGGCATACCAAAATTGGTATGCCTGTTTTCTATTGCAGCTATTCTTTTTTATTATATTATTTACTCATCAACCTTGTACCAGAACGGACGCAGGAAATGCAGGTAACATACTTCGCCGGTTTCCGGTCCCGGGTCGCGGCGGCCAATTTGCACGCGTACTTCCTGGTCGCCGATTTTTACAAGGTAATCGACAATTTCGCCGAGGAAGGCTTTGCGCAGTACCTCGCCGCGTACGGCGTTGGGATCGTTTTCGTTCGTAAATTTAATTTCCGTCGGGCGGCTGGCAAGGTTAAATACGGCTTCACCCTGCATGCGCGCCGGAACAACAAGCCCCTGCGGCAGCGGGCGGTTATCGCCCTTAATGCAGGCTGCGCCATTCTGCCATACCACATCGGTAAAGCTCGACACGCCTATGAAGCTGAATACAAATTTATTTGCCGGATTGTTATATACGTCAAGCGGCGAATCAATCTGCTGCATTACGCCCAGCTTCATAACAAGAATGCGGTCAGAAAGCGCCATGGCTTCCGACTGGTCGTGCGTAACGTAAATAATGGAAAAGCCGTATTTACGCTGCAAGTCTTTAATTTCAAAGCGCATTTCCTCGCGCAGATGCGGGTCAAGGCTCGAAAGCGGTTCGTCAAGCAGCATAACGTCAGGGTTAATGGCAAGCGCACGCGCCAGCGCAACACGCTGTTTGCCGCCGCCGGAAAGGCTTGCCGGACTTTCGTTGGCTGATTTTAAAAGGTTTGTTGCCGTAAGCGCGTCTTTAGTGCGCTGCTCAATTTCTGCCGCAGGCAGTTTACGCAGCCTCAGCGGAAAAGCAACATTTTCATAAACGCTCATGTGCGGCCATACGGCAAAAGCCTGAAACACCATTCCGAAATTGCGGTTTTCGGGCGGTGTGTAATGATGCTTTTTAGGAGATGACAACAGACGGTCGCCAACCCATACTTCGCCGTCACTTAAATCCTCAAAGCCTGCCACCATACGCAGGGTAGTTGTTTTTCCGCAGCCGGAAGGACCAAGCATGGAGAAGCACTCGCCTTTGCCGATTTCAAGGTTCAGGTTATCTACGGCAGTAACATTGCCAAAGCGTTTTGTAACGTTAACTAAGCGTATATAAGACATGACGGTTACTCACTCACTTTCTTGGTAAAATGGTTAATCAGCATCTGCCCGCAGACGATGATGATAAGGGCAATACCTGCCAGCGCGGTACTCATAACAGTTTCGCCGTCCTCGTTAAGAGTATAAATGGCAACGCCGATAGTTCTTGTAGTAGGCGCATACAGCATAATGGATACCGTAAGTTCACGCAGTGCCGGCAGGAAGATTAAGAAGAACGCGCTAATCATACCCGGGCGAACCAGCGGAATAACAATATCTTTTAAGGACTGCCACATAGTAGCGCCGCAGGAACGCGATGCTTCCATCAAAGAATCGTGTACCTGTTCCAGCGCAGCACTATTAGCCTTTAAGCTAAATGCCATGTAGCGGGCAATATATGCAACGAGTATAATCCAAACCGTGTTATACAGGTTGATGCCGAATTTACCGCTCCACGCCAGAATAACGCCCAGCGCGATAACAGAGCCTGGTACGGAGAACGGCAGCATGCCGAGGAATTCCAGAATGCCTTTGCCGCGTACTTTCATCTTAACAATAACGTAAGAAATCATTACGCCTGCAAACATGGTAATAACAGCTGCTGCAAGGCCTAAAGTTACGCTGTTGAAGATAGCGTCTTTGGTTACTTCGTATTCAAACAGAATGTATTTGTAGTTATCAAGCGACAGGTTTTCCCAGGTAAGCGGCAAACCGTAAGTGCTTACGCCGCCAACGAGGAAGATAACTACGGTAGGCAGAAGGATGGTAAAGCCAATATAAGCCAGGCAGAAGAACAAAAGCGGATAACGCAGACCGCGCAGTTTCAGTTCCATCGGGCGGAAGCTCTTGCCGCCGATAATCTGATAATGGCCGCGGCTCAAAACTTTCTGCTGTGCCCAGATGATAAGCGCAGCCGTTACAACAAGCACCGTTGCAAGTACCGTACCGGTACGGATAGAATCGAAGCTGCCGCCGCTCTGGTGAATTTTTTCGTAAATAAGCGTCGGGATGTTGTAAATGCCCTGCTCAATGCCAAGTACCGCAACCGTACCAAAATGTGCCATAGAGTACAGCATAATCAGCAGCGCGCCCGACATAATGGAAGGCAGCACCAGCGGAATGGTAATTTTGCGGGTAATGGTAAACAGCCCTGCACCGGAAATACGCGCCGATTCTTCCAAAGTCGGGTCCATGCGCTCCAGTGCGCCGCAAACCTGTATAAATACAAACGGGAATAAGTACATAACTTCTACCAGGCTGATGCCGAAGTAGCTGTAAATATTAAATACAGGTTCCGTAAGGCCAAAGGTTTCCATAAAGAACGTATTAATATAGCCGGAGTTCGGAGAAAGAAGCATCTTCCACGCCAAAGCGCCGATAAAGCTCGGCAGCATAAACGGCACAAGGAACAGGCTCTTCATAAAAGTTTTGTACGGCAGGTCGGTACGGGTAACAAGCCACGCAAAAAACGTGCCTACAATTGTACTGCCAATCGTCGTCATGCTGGCAATAATCAGCGAGTTTTTCAATGCCTGGAACGTTTCAGGCTCGGTCAGTACAGCGTAAAAGTCGCTGCTGTTAAAAGTGCCGTCAACAAAAAAGGCGTTAAACAGAATTAAAAGTACAGGCCACGCAACAAAAATAACCAGTACGGCAATAGAAATTAAAAGAATTATCTGGGCTACGCCAAAACCGGAATCTTTTTTAATTGTACTCATAATTCTTCCACCTCCTTCAGCTGAGCCGCATCAAACCAGTGCAGGGCACGGAAATTAACCACACATTCCTCGCCCTCGTTAAACATCAGCCCTTCGGAAATAGCTTCATGCGTTACAATTTCCGTACGCAGATGCTCACCGTCAATTTCAATCATATAGTCCATGGTTGCGCCAAGGAAGTTGGCACGTTTAATAATGCCCTTCAAGCCTGTGCCGCCGCGGGTAATAATAACATCCGACGGGCGGAAAGCCGCAACCCAGTTTTTAATGGCACTGCCCTGCGGTTTTTCCCACGGCACCTGCTGCGTGCCGCTGCCTACAAGATAAGCGCCGTTTTCTTCACGTACGCCAAGGAAATTGGCAATGCCCATAAATTTAAAAATAAACAAATCGGCAGGTTTTTCAAAAATTTCGTACGGCGTGCCAATCTGGCGGATATAGCCGTTGTTGTCCATAATGGCAATGCGGTCGCTGATGGCAAGAGCAACTTCCTGATCATGCGTTACATACATAACCGTTATGCCAAACTGGCGCTGCAAAGCCTTAATCTCAAAGCGCATTTCCTCACGCAGGTTAGCGTCAAGGTTGGAAAGCGGCTCATCCAGAAGCATAACCGAAGGGTCTGCAACCAGTGCGCGTGCCAGAGCAACACGCTGCTGCTGCCCGCCGGAAAGTTCGGAAGGCAGGCGTTTGTCGAGCCCTTTCATGCCGACAATATCAATCATTTTCATTACTAATTTATCAATTTCTTCTTTCGGGCGTTTTTCCATTTTCAGCGGATACGCAATGTTATCGTAAACCGTCATATGCGGCCAAACCGCATAATCCTGGAACACAATGCCCAACCCGCGCCTTTCGGGCGGAATATACTCACCGCTGGCGCTGTCGGCAACAACGGTATTATCAATAATAATACGGCCTTCATCCGGAACTTCATGCCCGGCAATAAGGCGTATCAAAACCGTTTTGCCGCAGCCGGAAGGGCCAAGCAGAGTAAAGCACTCGCCTTTTTTTATGCCAAGGTCAAGGCCTTTATGCACCTGATGCTTGCCGTAGGCTTTGGCAACGCCTTCAACCTTAATGATATCTTCCATAAGGCAACCTCCTGTAAATGTATTAACTGCAAAAACGGCGAAACGGGCAACCCCGCTCCGCCGCCTTTCTTAGACCATTATTTAATTAGCCTTCTTATGCCGGAACTACTGTTTCATCTGCATAATGTCAGAGAATTTCTTAATGGTGTCTTCTTTGGTTTTAATTGCTTCAATGTAGTCAATCTTAATGGATTTTTCCAAAGCTTCTTTCGGAGCAGGCAGATTGAATTTAGCCGGAATTTCTACATCTTCACGTACAGGAATGGTGCCCTGCTGTGCAACGAGAGTCTGTGCTTCTTTGCTGAGCAGATAATCTACAAACTTTTTAGCTGCTTCAGCTTTGGCGCTGTCTTTAAAAATAGCAACCGGGCTCGGAACTACCAGCATTTCGGGCGGATAGCAAAGCTGCAGGTGTGCGCCTTTTTCGATTTTAGCATTTGTAATATAGTCTACTGCCAAAGCTGCGGAAAGTTCGCCGGAAGCAGTATCGTCGATAACCTGGCCGGAGCCTTTGCCGATACGGCCGCCGTTGGCTTTAATGTCTTCAAAGAATTTCCAGCCGAACTGTTTTTCCAGAAGCGCAACGCTCATGTAAGAAGTACCGGAAAGAGCCGGGTTGGCAATGCCGAAACGGTCTTTAAAATCGGGTTTCATCAAATCAGACCACTGGGTAGGAGCGGTTTTAATTTTATCGGTATTAATAACAATGCCAAGAGTACCAAGGCGTGCTGCATGGAAAGAGCCGTCATAATCGCTGAACGGATTTACGGTTTCTGGTTCAACAGGGCTCTTGTAATTTAAAAGAATGCCTTCGTTTTTCATGTTATAGAAGTCAGGAACTTCACTTGTCCAGATAACGTCGGCCAAAATTTTGCCGCTCTGGCGTTCTGCGGCAATTTTAGCCATCAGCTTGCCTGCACCGGCAGACTGGTAGTCAACATCAATGCCGGGGTTGGCTTTTTTAAAGCCGTCTACAATGCCTTTAATAAGCGATTCCTTCATGGATGTGTAAACGATGAGCTTCTGGCTGTCATTGGCAGCTTTCTTTTCTTCTCCGCCGCCGCAGCCTGCAACCAGCATCATTAACAGCATCATCACAGAAAGCAGCCACAACGTTGTTTTCTTTAACATCATAAAACCTCCTTAATTTTCCTGCCATGCGTAACGCCAAGGCAGCTTAAAATATTGTGCGTCAAAATAAAAGTTAAAAATTTAACTGTATTTTTACTTTTATTTAACTAATATTTAACATTAATTTAACACATTATTCAGAAAAATGCAAACACATCTGTCTTTTATTTTGTATACAAAAATTTTCCGTATCAAATGATACATTTGCCCAAAACGGGCAGCGCATAATAAAAAAAGCTGCCGCTAATAACGGCAGCTCTGCATAAGCCTTCCTTATTTAATTTACTGGCCGGATGTTAATTTTAAGCCGATAATGCCTGTTAAAAGCATTGCCACAAAAAATAAACGCACCAGCGTAACCGGTTCCTTAAACAAAATAACGCCCACTATAACGGCGCCCAGCGCGCCAATGCCAGTCCAGATAGCATAAGCCGTGCCCATTGGCAGCGATTTAACTGCGTGCGCCAGAAACCAGAAACTGAAACCCATACCGATAAAGGTTAAAACCGTAAACATTACATTGGTAAATCCGTGCGAATACTTTAAACAGGTAGACCATACAACCTCAAAAATACCCGCTATAAATAAATCGAACCATGCCATAAATTAAAAACCTCCTTAAAAATGCGGTTAAAACAAAAAATGCTCTTATTTATGTATCTTCTAAGGCCTGCGATACATAAATAAAGGCACCTGCTTAACCGGCGTTAAACAGATTGATGTAAGTATAGCACATTAAAAATTTTTTGGCAACATCAGTTTAAAAGGGCGCAAACCATACGGTCTGCGCCCTTTTTCTTTCCCTTATTTATAACTGTTTATAATATCTCTAATCTGTCTGTGTTTCCCTTATTTTACGGCTGCTTTATTTTACTGCTTCCGCTACAAGCCTGCCCATTTCGGCAGTGCTTACTTTCTTCAGGCCTTCTGCCCACAGGTCAGGCGTGCGGTAACCTGCTTCCAGCACTTCGTCAACGGCGCGTTCCACTGCGTCTGCCGCTGCGTCCTGGTTCAGCGAATAACGCAGCATCATGGCAACGCTTAAAATGGTAGCAAGCGGGTTGGCAATGCCCTGCCCTGCAATATCCGGCGCACTGCCATGGATAGGCTCATACATGCCTGCGCCGTCACCGAGGCTTGCACTCGGCAGCAAACCGATGCTGCCTGCAATGGTGCTGGCTTCATCGCTTAAAATATCGCCGAAAATGTTATTGGTTAAAACAACGTCAAACTGTTTCGGGTTCAGCACCAGCTGCATGGCGCAGTTATCTACATAAAAATGGTTCAGTTCAACGTCGGTGTATTCCTTATCGCGCATTTCGGTAACAATTTTGCGCCACATACGGCTGCTGCCCAGCACATTGGCTTTATCAACACTGGTTACCTTGCCGCTGCGTTTGCGCGCCGCTTCAAAGGCAAAACGGGCAATGCGCTCTACTTCCGGGCGGGTGTACATTTCAATGTCGCTTGCTTCTTCCACGCCGTCGGCGTTAAGATGTGCTTCGTTGTGCGTGCCAAAGTAAATGCCGCCGGTCAGTTCGCGTACAATTAAAAGGTCAGCACCTTCGGCACGTTCCGTTTTCAGCGGGCTGAGATGCGCCGTATATTTGGAAACCTTCATCGGGCGCAGGTTGCAGTACAGCCCCAGCCCCTTGCGGATGTTTAAAAGGCCTTTTTCCGGGCGGATTGAAGGGTCAACATTATCCCATTTCGGGCCGCCTACCGCACCCAGAAGCACTGCGTCGCTTGCTTTGGCGCTCGCCAGCGTTTCTTCCGGCAGCGGCGTGCCGAAAGCATCAATAGCCGCGCCGCCAATCAGTTTTTTATCGTATTCAACGGTAAAGTTATATTTTTTAGCCGCTGCGTCCAGCACTTCAACGGCAGCGTCAACAATTTCCACGCCGATACCGTCGCCCGGCAGTAAAGTTATCTTCATATTATTGTTCTCCTTTAAGGTAGTTAATCAACCCGCCGCAGTCGGCAATTTTCTGAATAAATTCCGGCAGCGGTTTTGTTTTAATGGTAATGTTTTTATTAACAATTTTAATTTCGCCTTTGGCCATATCCACGTCCAGCTCGTCACCGGCTTCAATTTTTTCCACATCGGTGCCAATTTCCAGCACCGGCAGGCCGATGTTGATGGCGTTGCGGTAAAAAATACGCGCGAAGCTGTCGGCAATAATGCACTTAACGCCTTTAACCTTCAGCACCATGGGCGCGTGCTCGCGGCTGGAGCCGCAGCCGAAGTTTTTGCCAGCCACAACAATGTCGCCCGGCTTTACGTTAGCGGCAAAATTAACGGTTAAATTTTCCTTGGAATCTTCCATGGCATGTTCTGCCAGTTCGTTAAAATCGCTGATATTCAAATATCTTGCCGGAATGATAACATCCGTATCTACATGGTCGCCATAACGCCAAACTTTACTCATTTCATTACCTCCTCGGGGCTGGTAATATAACCGGTTACTGCGCTTGCAGCCGCCGTGTACGGGCTTGCTAGGTAAACTTCGCTGTCTACATGGCCCATACGCCCGCGGAAGTTGCGGTTGGTTGTGGAAACAGCCCTTTCGCCCGCAGCAAGAATACCCATATAACCGCCAAGGCACGGCCCGCAGGTCGGGGTGGAAACAGCCGCACCGGCATCAATAAAGGTGTCAATATAGCCAAGTTTCATGGCTTCTTTATAAATTTCCTGCGTTGCAGGGATGATAATGCAGCGCACGGAAGGATGAACCTTGCGCCCCTTCAGCACTTCTGCAGCCTGCGCCAAATCTTCAAGGCGTCCGTTGGTGCAGCTGCCCACAACAACCTGGTCGATTTTAATATCGCGCCCTTCTGCTGCCGGGTGCGTGTTTTCCGGCAGGTGCGGGTAAGCAACAACAGGCACAAGTTTATCAAGTTCAATTTTAATTTCGCGCACATAGTTTGCGTCGGCGTCAGCCTCAACGCCCTGCCAGTTACGGTCTACACGGTCTTTAAGGTAGGCTTTTGTTTTTTCGTCCACCGGGAAAATGCCGTTTTTGGCGCCTGCTTCAATCGCCATGTTGCAAATGGTAAAGCGGTCTGCCATCTCCAGTTCAGCGACGCCGTCACCGCAGAATTCCAGCGACTGGTAACGCGCGCCGTCAACGCCAATCATGCCGATTAAAGTTAAAATAACGTCCTTGCCTTTTACAAAACGCGGCAGCTTGCCGGTAAGTTCAACCTTAATGGCAGCCGGTACTTTAAACCAGCTGGTGCCGCTCGCCATGGCGCAGCCTATGTCGGTGGAGCCCATGCCGGTAGAAAGCGCGTTCACCGCACCGTAAGTGCAGGTGTGCGAATCCGCGCCGATAACAATTTCGCCCGGCGCAACAAGCCCGTTGTCCGGCAGCAGGGTATGTTCAATGCCCATACGGCCAACTTCAAAATAGTTTTTAATTTCGTTTTCACGCGCAAAATCGCGCATTGTTTTGCACATTGCTGCCGCTTTAATATCCTTGCAGGGAGAAAAATGATCCGGCACAAGCGCAATTTTAGTTTTATCAAAAACCGGTTTGCCTATTTTTTTGAACTCGTTAATAGCCGGCGGTCCGGTAATATCGTTAGCCAGCACCAAATCCACCTGCGATACCAAAAGGTCGCCTGCCGATACTTCGGGGCGCCCGGCATGCCTTGCCAGTATCTTTTCCGTCATTGTCATACCCATAATAACTGCCTCCTGTATTTTTTACTCCATAAAGCTAAATAAAAAACCCCTGCCTGCACTATGCAGACAGGGGCGATTATTAACCGCGGTACCACCCTGATTGGGGCTTCATTATGCTTAACGCTGCTCTGCGTCGCTTCCTACTCCGTTCAAAAGCGCAGCTCCCGGGCGAGCTTTGCTGCTTTGCCGCTGCGGCTTGCACCATCCGCCGCTTCTCTTTACCGGTTTTAACAGCCTGTTCCCGTTCTTCGCCTTTAATCATTACATAATTTCTGTTATGTTTTTGTTGCCTTTACATTATCTCAATATTTTTTTGTAATGTCAAGCTTTTTTGTATTACTTTTTAAGAAGATAACAAATTTTGTACTTTATTTAACAAAATGCTGGACTAAATGCCAAAAATAGCATATTCTATTATTTAACAAATAAACGGAAAAGCAGGGGTGGCAGCATGAAACTGTTGAAAGACAAAATTATGAGCGAAGGCATTGTGCTTAATGATGCCATACTTAAAGTAGATTCCTTTTTAAACCATCAGATTGACCCGGAGCTGATGGTGGCTATCGGCAAAGAATTTGCGGAAAGATTTAAAGAATGCAAAATCGACAAAGTTTTCACCATTGAATCTTCCGGCATCGCCTGCGCATTAACAACCGCACTGTGCCTGCATGTGCCGGTAGTTTTTGCCCGCAAGCAAAAATCGGAACTTATGAGCAGCCCGGCCTATACCACTAAAGTTTACAGCTTCACCAAAAAAGTTACCAGCGATGTAAGCGTCCTCAAAAAATTTCTGCACGAAGGCGAAACCGTGCTTATTGTTGACGACTTTCTGGCAAACGGCGAAGCGGCGCTCGGCCTTGCCGATATTGCCCATCAGGCAGGCTGCAAAGTTGCAGGCATCGGCATTGTAATCGAAAAATCCTTCCAGCCGGGCCATCAGCGCATTGTTGACGCCGGTTACCATCTGGAATCGCTGGCGCGCATAAAAGCCTTTAAAGACGGCAAAGTTGTATTTGAAGAAGACTGACTGATACGCCTTTTTAACGCACTGTACTATTTTGTACGGTGCGTTTTTTATTCTGCTTTCCATATATTTTTTATGTACTCCAAAAACTTCGCCGCCGCATTGCCAACCGGCTGAAAACGCTTCCACGCCAAAACGGAAGTAAACGCAAGCTCCGGCTCCAGCGGGCGGAAGGCCAGCTTATCGTCCTCAAACAAATCAACCGCGCCTTCTATGGTCAGCCCGCAGGCTATGCCGCTGTTAATAAACATTGCCGCATGCGTCATAAGGTTAACCGCTGCCACTACCTGCAATTTATTAATGTCACTGCCAAGCCAGTTGGAAATTTCCTTCTGCACATATAAGCGTGAAGGCGTTATCAGCGGCACGCCCAGCAAATCGCTGCGGCTGATGCTGCTTTTTTGTGCCAGCGGATTATCGGCACGCATAAAAAGTCCCCAGCGTTCCCTGCCCGGCAGCCGCAAATATTCGTACTCCTCAATATCAACAGGCTCCAGCAGAAAGCCGAAATCAAGCAGCCCTCTGTCCAACCGTTCTTTAATGTACTGCGAACTGTTGGAATAAATTTCAAAGCTGACTTTTGGATATAACTTTTTAAACCCGGAAATAAGCTCCGGCAAAACTTGCGAAGATTTTAATGCACCACTGCCAATGCTGATTATGCCTGCCACATCATCGGCGGCTGCTATTTCGCTTTCTATTTTATACAGAAGGTCTATAACTTCTTCAGCACGGCGGCGCAGAATAACCCCGGAATCGGTTAGGGTAAAATTACGTCCGCGCACAAAAAGCTCGGTGCCAAGTTCCTGCTCCAGCTGCTGCAGCTGCCTGCTTAAAGTTGGCTGCGTTATATGCAGAATATCGGCTGCGCGCGTAATATTGCCTTCGCGGGCAACGGTTAAAAAATATTGCAGCACTCTAAGTTCCATCTTCATCACTCCTGCCGTGCAGTTTATACTTTAATTTTAGCACAGCGCAGCTGCCGCGTGCCAGCATTAAACAATCCGGTCAGGCGGATGATTTATTAATTTTACTTATATAATAAAAAAACTTCCGCAGGCATTACCTGCGGAAGCCGTTATTTTTACAGTTTATTTAACAACCAGAACCGGAACTTTAGCGTTGCGCACAACATAGTCGGATACGCTTACGGTTAAGGTTTCCCTGATTTTTGACATACCCTGCGTTTTTCAGCCTTAATCAAGCCCCAGCCAGTTTTTAATTTTGGCGTCTGTCAAATCTTTGGTGGCGTCAAAACATTCTTTAACATCTGCCCCGGGGCAGATAGAACGGATATCGCGCGTGCTGTTTTTAGGACCGCTGCCGCCGTGCGTACAGAACGGATAAACCGTTTTGCCTGTAAAATCATAGCTTTCCATAAAGGTTTTAATCAGCTGCGGGCAGGTAAACCACCAGATTGGAAAACCTACAAGCACAACATTATAATCTTCAAAGCCCTGCACCTTATCATTAAGCGCCGGTTTTTCGTTTTTAAGCTGTTCCCATTTGGCAACGGCAACCGTACCAACATAACTTGCCGGGTACTCTTTAGTGGGAACTATTTCGTGCAGCGCGCCGCCTGCTGCTTTGGCAATTTTCTGCGCTGCGGCTTTTGTATGCCCTGTTTTGGAATAATATGCCACTAAAATTTTATCTGCCATTTTTCTCTCCTCCGTCCATAAAAACCTCTGCCTTCAGGCAGTTTATGCTTCATAATAATAGCTGCGCTTTGCGGTAAGCAGCACCAAAATAAACATTACGCCCGTAAAAACAGCGTAGCCTGCGGTAAGCTCCAGCAGCGAAAAATACTGGGCAATGCGGCTTACCAGAAGATTCGGCAGTGCCGCGCCGCCGTAGGCAACAACGTAAATTAAAGATAATACGCCCGCCCTTTCCTGCAGGCTTGTGCCTTCCACAATTCCGGCCATGCTGACGGTAAAAGCAGCGCCGTCCGCAATGCCGGCCATTACGTTAAACGCCAGAAACAGGCTTAGCGAATGGCTGTAAATGGCATATACCACGCCCGCAACGGCTATAAAAAAGGCCAGCATGGAAAAACGCTGCAGCAAAAATTTATCGCGCCCGCGCGAAAGCGCCGCACCGAGCGCAACCGGCGCAATGAACGATACAAAGGTAAGCGAAGCTACAAAAGTACTTTGTACGCCCAGTTCCTGTATGCCGATAGCAGCGCTGTATGACTGGTAAAAGCCGCCCACCGCCCAGGTACCGGCAAATGCGCACGCTGCCGCAGGCAAAAGCTTTTTAACGCGCGGCGTAATTTTAAGCTGCGGCTTAAGGCTGCGCCACGCTCCGCTTTGCTTGTTGGTAATTGTTTCCGTACTGGCAAAAACCAACGCGCCGCAGCACAACAAAAGTGCCGCCACAATTACAAACACCATGCCAATCGCATCGCTGAACATATTAAACACGCCGCTGCCCATTGCGCCAAGCGGCAGGCCAATATTCGGCGCACTGCCGATAATAACCGCAGCCAGGCCTTTATAGCGCGCCGCGGTTCGTTATCAAAAATAAACGCTGCCACCGTGCTGGAGGCCAGCCCGCAGCTTAGCCCCTGCATAAAGCGCGCCGCCAGCATACGCCACTCGCCTGTTACATTGCTGAACAAAAAGCAGCCTGCCAGCCCGAAAGCCAGCGTTAGATAAATTGCGCGCTTGCGCCCCCAGTAATTGGTAAGGCGCGGCAAAAACAAAAGCGCAATAACCGTACCGGCAAAATATGCCACAGTTGCCAGCGAAAGCACGCCTTTATCAAGCCCAAGCGTTTCGGCATAAGTATGGTAAAACGGTATCGGCGCGCCGCCCGCCATAAAAACCGCCCCCAAAGTAAGCGAGGCGGCAGTAAACCCTAATAATTGCTTTTTTGCTTTCAAACAACAATCATCCTTTTAAATTTTTTTATATTATAAACCTTTAAGCCTGCTTCAAGTCAAGCCGTGCTTTGGCACGGACAGTTATTTATTGTAATAAATCAGCATATGCAGCTCAGCATCCGTGCTGCCGGTATTGGCATAGGCATGCGGCACATTAGCCATAAAACGGATAGAATCGCCTGTGTTAAGGTTATAAGTTTTATCCCCCGCCGTAATGGCAACGGAACCTTCAAAAACAGTTATAAATTCTTCCGCGCCCTGCAAATGGGGCTGCGCACTTAAACTGCCCTGCGGCTTAATGACAATCCGGTAAGTTTCAAACTGTTTTGCTTCATCAAAGGCAAAAGCCGGATAGTTTAAATAACGCCCTCCGTCCTCCAACAGCGGCTCTGCCGCGCGCAAAACAGAAACTGTTTCCTGCGGCGGCGCCTCTATTATGGAAGTAAACGAAACCTTGTAGCCATTGGCAATTTTCCACAAAACAGAAATCGTTGGGTTTACATCACCCTTTTCAATCTGCGCAAGCATACTGCGCGACACGCCTGTAATTTCTGATGCTGCATCAAGTGTCAGCTTTCTTTTTTCACGCAGTTTTTTTACATTCTGCGCAATAATCTTATTAACATCCATAACAAGGCTCCTCTTGACAATATAACAAACCAAAAGTACAATATAAAAGAAATATATTATATTGTACTTTTTTCTTTTATATTATCATAAGCGCAAAGGAGCGTCAATTATGTTCAACTGGTTTGCATTTTTAACCTACGCTGTTATAACAGCCGCAACACCGGGGCCTAATAATATTATGTCCATGAGCAACGTCGGCAGGCTGGGTTTTAAGGGAGCGCTGCCCTTTAATTTTGGCATACTGGCAGGCTTTGCTGCGGTAATGCTTATCTGCACCGCTTTTTGCAGTACCCTTACAGAGCTTATACCTGCGGTTAAAACGCCGATGCTTATTGCCGGTGCTGCCTATATGCTTCATCTGGCATGGGCAACTTATAAAAGCGACGGCGTTATTACCGAAGACCACTCGCGCAGCGGTTTTTATTCCGGCCTTATTTTGCAGTTTATCAACCCTAAAATTTACATTTACTGCATTATGTCCATGCAGGCCTACATTCTGCCGTTTTACACGGGCGAGCCTTTTAAACTAACCTTGTTTGCGCTGCTGCTTGCTTTTATCGGTTTTATATTTACGCTGTGCTGGTCAGCGTTTGGTTCCGCATTCCGCCTTTTGTTCAGCCGCCATACCAAAAGCGTCAACACCATAATGGCGCTGCTTTTGGTTTACTGTGCCGCATCACTGTTCGGCTATAAAAAAATCTCTCCGCCTTAGGGCAGAGGGATAATTTTTTATGCAGTTATTTCATGCATTCTTTAATGGCTTTGGCCATACGTTTAACGCCTTCAACAATTCTGTCTTCGGTCATGTTGGAGTAGTTTACGCGCATGCTGCGGTCGGTTTTGTCATTCGGATAGAACGCATCGCCGATAACGGCAGCAACTTTCATTTCAATGCATTTATGGAATACTTCTTTAGCGCTTACGCCTTCCGGAACGGTTACCCACAGGAACAGGCCGCCTTCGGGACGAGTCCATTCAACGCCTTCGGGGAATTCTTCTTCCATGGTTTTCAGGATGAGGTCGCGGCGTTTTTTGTACAGCGCTTTAATTTCTTCAACGTGTTTGTCAAGGTCGTAGTTTTCAATGTAAGCGTCGGCAACGCCCTGGTCGAAGTTGGAAGTATGCAGGTCGGCGCTTTGTTTGATTTTAACAAATTCTTCCAGTACGGAATGTTCTGCTGCAACCCAGCCTAAGCGCAGGCCCGGGCAGAAGATTTTGGAGAAAGTACCGAGGAACATAACAAGGCCTTTGGTATCCATGGATTTAAGGGAAGGAAGAATTTCGCCTTCGTAGCGGAGTTCGCCGTACGGATTGTCTTCCAGTACCGGCAGGTTATATTTGTTGACAACTTCCATAAATTTATGGCGGCGTTCAAGGCTCCAAGTACGGCCGGTCGGGTTCTGGAAATCAGGAATTACATAAATGAATTTGCAGTTCGGAGTAGTGGCAAGAATTTTATCCAGTTCTTCCGGAATCAGGCCGCCGTCATCGGTCGGAACTTCTACAAATTTAGGCTCGTAAGCATTGAAAGCGTTCAGCGCGCCGAGGTAGGACGGGCTTTCGCACAGAACAACATCGCCGGGGTCAAGAAACAGTTTGCCTGCAAAATCAAGGCACTGCTGGCTGCCGGTGGTAATAAGAATATCGTCCGGGTCAACTTCGGTATGGTATTTATCTTTCATGCGTTTGGCAATTTTAGCGCGCAGGGTCGGGCGGCCTTCGGTTGTTGCGTATTGCAGCAGCTGACGGCCTTCTTTTTCTACAAGGTCATGGGAAACTTTGGCAATTTCTTCAACCGGGAACAGTTCCGGTGCGGGCAGGCCGCCTGCAAAAGAGATAATATCCGGCTGTGCGGTAAGTTTTAAGAGTTCACGGATTTCGGATGCCTGCATCCTTTCCATACGTTTGGCAAATTTCATTTTTCTTTCCCTCCAAATATTTTTTAAAATCAGTACAATGCAAATTATGGTGTACTTTTATAATTATAAATTGTAGCACTTTAGCGTTTTACAGGCAAGTATTTTGTTATTTTTGTAAGGATTTTTGTGTACAAAACGCAATTTTAAATATACATTGTTAAAAAAATTACAGTTTAACGGTTTGCTTAACATGTTTCTTACAAAGAAAAACACCGCCCGTTTGAGCGGTGCTGAATTATAACCTGCTTTTTTAACGTTGATAACAACAATTTCGGGGTACGGGCCCATGCGCACCGGCGGACCCCAGAAGCCGTTGCCGTTGCTTACGATTGCCGCCATGCCGTCAACATATGTCATGCCGTAGTCAAGCAGGTACATGCTTTGGGTAATATAGCGGAACGGCCATACCTGCCCGGCATGCGTATGCCCGGAAACGCTCAAGTCATAGCCTGCCTTGGCGGCTTCAAACAAGCGCCGCGGCTGATGGTCAATTAAAACGCTGAAATAATCAGCATTGCCTTCTGCCAGGCGTTCCAGCGCTTCCGTACCGCGGTCGCGGCTGTAATCGCGCAGGCCGGTAAGTTTTATGCCCTGCGGCAGCATGGCGCTTTCATTTTCCAGCAGCGTAATGCCGTTTGCCCCTAAAATCCTGCGTATTTCCTTCATTTCGCCGTCAAGGTAATCGTGGTTGCCGTAAACGGCATAGGTTCCCAGCGGCGCATCAAATTTCAATGCTTCCAGCGAGCCGTTATCCAGCACATAGCTGAGCTTTTCGTCAACAATATCGCCGCCTATCAAAACCAGATCCGGCTTTTGGGCGTTTATGCGCTGCACAACGTCCTGCGCTGCGCCAAGTGCGTTAATATGCCCAAGGTGCAAATCCGTTACCAGCACTATTTTGGTATCGGCTTCAATATTTTTGGAGGCAGCCACCGTTTCCGTACGCACTATGGGGTTCATGGCTTTATAAATGCCAAAAATAATGGAAGCGCTTATAACAACAAGCCCAATCACGGCCAGCGGTGTGCTGAAACGGTAATGCACGCCGAAAATTTTGGCCGGTATGATTAAAATACCGTTTAAAAGCATCAGCAAAAGGCTGTAAAAACCGAACAGAATCCATACATTGCCAATCCACGCCAGCGCGCGTGCAAGGGGCTCCGGGTGAACGATATAGCCGCTGTGGCTTACAAGGTAGCTTGCAGTGCAGCCAACTACGGCAAGCGGCCACAGCCATGACGTAAGCCCCGGAATAAGAGTGCGGTAGTAAAACCATACGGCGATGCCCATGGCGGCCAGATACGAATACATAACAATCATAAAAAGGTTCATCGGCATTCTCCTTTATTGTTCGTTTTATATAATATATACTTTGGAGTGCACTTTAAGTCAAGTAAAAAATTTTTGAAAACCGCTTGACTTGAAGTTCACTATAACTGATATATTAATATTAGCCACAAAATTACGCTGTTTTAAAAGGAGTAATGCCTATGAAAAAATATCTTAAATACATTATTGTACTGGCGGTATTTTTGGCTGCGGGCTGCGCCGTATATACGGCACCTGCAACCGGACAGTCCGAAAATTACGCCGACGCGGATAAAATAAGCTTTCTGCGCCAGCTGATTACCGCCGACGCTTCAACAAGCCGCACCATTATGTGGCAGGCTGATGAAAAGCTTGAAAACCCGGCGGCCGAATATAAAAACGCCGCAGGGCAAATAACAGCCGTGCCTGCTTCCATGCAGGAGCTTAACACCGGCAGCGGCACCCTTTATGTTTACACCTCCGCGCTGACAGGGCTTGAACCCGGAAGTGCCTACGAATACCGCGCAGGCTACGAAGGCAGCCGCACCGGCTGGCACAAACTTCCGGCCGCTCAGCCTGACAGCTTTAAAGCGCTGATATTTCCCGATTCGCAGTCATCCGATTACAGCGGCTGGCGCAAGCTGGCACAAACTGCCTACAGCAAAAATGAAGACGCCGCCTTTTTTATCAACATGGGCGATTTGGTTGACAACGGCTACGATTTTTCGCAGTGGCGCGCCTGGTTTAATTCTGTTGCGCCAATGATTGAAAACATTCCGTTTGCGCCGGTAATGGGCAACCACGAAACCTACAATATGGACTGGCAGATTGCCCCGCCGACGCCGTACTTAACGCTGTTTAACCTGCCGGAAAACGGCACTGACGCCAATAAAAACCAGTATTACAGCTTCGACTACGGCGATGTGCATTTTGTTGTGCTGAACACGCAAACCGACGAAATGGCAGACTTTAACCCCGATTTAATGCAGCAGCAGTTAAACTGGCTGCGCAGCGACCTTGCCGGTACGCAGAGCAAATGGAAAATTGTGCTGATGCATAAAGACATTCTGCGTTACGCCTTTACCGACCGCCCCAACAACTTTGACCCGGCAAGCATTCAGTTTACGCCCTGGGCGCAGCAGCTGATGCCCGTTTTTGAAGAATATAATGTAGATGCCGTGCTTACGGCGCACCTGCATACCTACCGCCGCCGCGTGCCTTTAAAAGCCTTTAAGCCCGATAACACCGGCATAACCTACATTTTAACCGGCGTTGCCGGAAGCGTGCGCTACGCCAACCTGTGGCAGCGCAACACGGCGGACGCAGCCCTTGCGCCGCAGCCCGAGGACGCCAACTACATAACGCTCAGCAAAACTCCGCAAACATTAACCTTTAAGGCATTTTTGCCGGACGGCACCGAATTCGATACCGTAACCATCACCAAAGAGGGGGAATAATTTATGAAGGTTTTACTGCAAGGTGCAGCAATTCTTGCCGTTATTTACACCATTATCAACATCAGCGGGCGCGTAGCCGTATGCAGCGCCTATAAAATCCTGTCCGCTTAAAGCGCGGCTAATTTACACGAGGTGACCAAACATGAACATTGCAGAAGTAAGCAAAAAATTCGGCCTTACGGCCGACACGCTGCGCTATTATGAGCGCATTGGCCTGCTGCCGGCCGTAGCGCGCAACAAAAGCGGCAACCGCGATTACAGCAGCATTGACTGCGAACGCATTGAATTTATTAAATGTATGCGCGAAGCAGGGCTTTCCATTGAAGTGCTGACCCGTTACATGCACCTGTTTTTGGAAGGCGACAGCACCTTAAAAGAGCGCGAAGAACTTTTGATTGCAGAACGCGACAGGCTGGAAAGCCGTTTGCAGCATATGCAGGAAACGCTGAGCCGCCTGAACCATAAAATTGAACTTTACGAACAGGGCGCATTCCGCAGCAATAACATGGGCTGCGAGTGCATTTAAAAGAAGTGATTTATTTTGTACAACCCTCAGCTTGAAACTTTTATTACCGTTGCCGAAAGCGGCAGCTTTGCCAAAGCCGCCGACAAGCTTTATATTTCGCCTACCGCGGTTATCAAGCGAATCAACATTCTTGAAAGCAACCTTGATATAAAGCTGTTTAACCGCACGCACCGAGGCCTTACACTTACGGCGGCTGGCAAATCGCTTTACAGCGACGCCAGATACATTATCCGTTATTCTCACGAATCGCTGGAACGCGCCAAAAACGCCATGCAGAAAGAAAACGGCATTATCCGCATCGGCACATCACCCATGACGCCTGCGCAAATTCTGGTGCAGCTGTGGCCCAAAATCCACGCCATATGCCCCGAAATACATTTTAAGCTGGTGCCGTTTGACAACACGCCGCAAAACGCACGCGAAATACTGCTGAACCTGGGGCAGAACATTGACATGGTTGCCGGTATTTTCGACGCCACGCTGCTCAATTACCGCCAGTGCGCCGGGCTGGAGCTGTGCCGCGAACCGCTGTGCTGCGCCGCAGGCATTAACCATCCGCTGGCGCAGAAAGACAAGCTCAGCGTAAGCGATTTGTACGGGCAAAACCTGATGCTGATTACGCGCGGGCAGATGGGCGAAGCCGACGCGCTGCGCGACTGGCTGACGGTAAAGCACCCGCAGGTAAATATTATTGATTTTGATTTTTACAACACCGAGGTTTTTAACAGCTGCGAAAACGGCAACAACCTTTTAATGGCAGTGCCAACCTGGCGCGACGTGCATCCGCTGCTGAAAATAATTCCGGTGGACTGGGATTTTACCATGCCCTTCGGGCTTCTGCATTCGCCGCAGCCTGCGCCGCACGTGCAGAAATGCATTAATGCCATTACCAGAATTTACAAGGAAAACCGGGCATAACCATAGGGTTTAAGCTCACTGACAAACAGGGACTTCTTATGAAGCCCCTGTTTTTTTATAATATTGGTAAAGGAGGGCTGGCAATGCCGCAGCGTTCTGGCAGCGGCAGATAGATAAACAAAAAAGCAATTGATTATGGAGGTTTTATTATGGTTTTAAAAATGCAGCTTAAAACTTGCAGCAATATAGTACAAAGCCCTGATGGGTTATGATGACAAAACTGATTGCCTTTGCCAAAAAATGGACGCTGCCGCTTGCCATCTGGGTGGCTTACACCTACCTTTCGCCGGTAATTTCCATCGCGCCCAGCAGCTATATACTTTTCCAGAATATCGTCAACTCGTGGCAGCTGTGGCAAAGAGAAACCGGACGCCTGTAAAAAATAAGGAGAACAGACTATGCAATACAGAACTTTAGGAAAAGAGTTAACCGTCAGCGCCGTCGGCCTTGGCTGCATGGGCATGAGCCATGCTTACGGCGCTCCCGCGGATAAAAAAGAAATGACGGAGCTTTTGGCACGTGCCGTTGATATGGGCTGCACCTTTTTTGACACCGCAGAACTGTACGGCACGCCGGAAAACCCGCACGACAACGAAGAACTGCTGGGGCCTGCCTTAAAGCCTTACCGCGATAAAATTGTACTTGCCACCAAGTTTGGCATTACCTTCGACTGGAATGACCCCGACGTAAACAAACCGGTTATTCCCGATTCGCGCCCCAAAAGTATCCGCAAAGCCGTTGAAGGTTCGCTGAAACGCCTGCAAACCGACCATCTCGACCTTTACTACCAGCACCGTCAGGACCCTTCGGTTCCTGTGGCGGAAGTAGCGGGCGTAATGAGCCGGCTTATCGAAGAAGGCAAAATCACCCACTGAGGGCTTTCCGAAGTAACGGAAGACACCATCCGCCGGGCGCATAAAATCTGCCCGGTTACGGCAATTCAAAACCGCTATTCCATGATGTTCCGCAATTACGAAGCGCTTTTTGGCGTGCTGGAGGAATTAAACATCGGCCTTGTGGCCTTCAGCCCGCTGGCTAACGGCTTTTTAACCGCCAGATACACAGCGGAAAGCAAATTTGACCCCAAAGAAGATTACCGCAGCGCCATGCCGCAGTTTAAAAAAGAAGCCTTTGCGCAGAACGGAAACCTGCTGGCACTGCTTGAAGAAACCGCCAAAGCCAAAAACGCCGCGCCGGGGCAAATTTCACTGGCGTGGATGCTTAATAAAAAGCCTTACATTGTACCCATTCCCGGCACACGCAAATTAAACCGCCTTGCCGAAAACCTCGGTGCCGCAGATATTGTGCTGAGCGCCGGAGAAGTTGCCGCCATTGACGAAGCACTGGACAATATGACAATGAGCAATGTGTTTGGCGGCACCCGCGTTATAAAACGTTAAAACAGGAGGAAGAACTATGGAATATGCAACTTTAAGCAACGGAATTAAAATGCCCATGCTGGGCTACGGCGTTTACCAGATACCGGAAGCGGATACCGAACGCTGCGTGCTGGATGCCATCAGCTGCGGCTACCGCTCCATTGATACCGCGCAGGCCTACCACAACGAAGAAGGCGTCGGCAATGCGATTGAAAAATCCGGCGTGCCGCGCGAAGAACTTTTTATTACCACCAAAATCTGGATTGCCAATGCCGGTTACGAAAAAGCAAAGGCCTCCATTGCCGAATCGCTGCGCAAACTGAAAACAAGCTACATTGACCTGCTTTTAATTCACCAGCCGTTCAGCGATTATTACGGCACCTGGCGCGCCATGGAAGAAGCCTATAAAAACGGGCAGCTGCGCGCTATCGGCGTTGCCAATTTTTACCCCGACAGGCTGATTGACCTGTGCCAGTTTGCCGAAATTGCGCCGATGGTAAACCAGGTTGAAACCCATGTGTTCCAGCAGCAGCAAACCGCCCACTCCATTATGCAGAAATATAGCGTAACGCACCAGTCGTGGGGCCCGTTTGCCGAAGGGCGCAACGGCTTTTTTACCAACGGCGTTTTAAACGAAGTTGCCGCAAAGTACAATAAATCGGCAGCACAGGTTGCCCTGCGCTTTTTAATTCAGTGCGGCGTGGTTGTTATACCCAAATCCGTACACAAAGACCGCATGGTGCAGAACTTTGATATTTTCGATTTTAAACTTTCCGATAACGATATGGCAAAAATCCGTGCGCTCGATACCGGCAGGAGCCTGTTCTTCTCTCATTACGACCCTGCTACGGTTGAATTTTTAACAAACATGGGCAAGCACGCTTAAACGGCAAAGTTTAAGCTGCCATAACTTAAACCGCCATAAAACAGCATAAAAAAAACAGCGCCGGAACACACCGCCCGGCACTGCTTCTTTGCAGCCCTTCCGCACCGAAGGGCTGTTTTTTTATAAAGTTTTAACGCCTTTTACTTCGTAGCCTGCGTCCACAACGGCTTTGGTTAAAACGTCATCGGCAACATCTGCCGCCAGGGTTACGGCTGCGTTTTTGTTTTCCAGCGAAACTTCAACGGCTTCCACGCCTTCAATGCCGCTTAAGGCTTTGTTTACATGTGCTACGCAGTGCTGGCACATCATGCCTTCAATATCAAGTACTTTTTTCATGGTATCAACCCTTTCTTTTTTGTTGGTGTTTAATATATCTACTGCCTCAACCCTGCATTCGTGCGCAGCAGCGCCGGGCGCATCCGCACCGGTATCTGCCGCATACACCGGGTTAAAGAACCTTAACCGCAGGGCATTGGTTACAACAAAAACGGAACTGAAGCTCATAGCCAGCGCGCCCAGCATGGGGCTGAGCTTAATGCCGAGCCACGGATAGAATACACCCGCCGCCACCGGAATACAGATGGCATTGTAAAACAGCGCCCAGAACAAATTCTGCTTAATGTTGCGTATTACCGCGTGCCCAAGCTGAACAGCACCGGCAACATCCAGCAGGTCATTTTTCATCAGCACCAAATCTGCCGATTCAATGGCTATATCCGTACCGGCGCCTATGGCAATACCCACATCGGCACGCGCCAGTGCAGGTGCGTCGTTAATGCCGTCGCCAACCATGGCAACTTTTTTGCCCTGCTGCTGCAAACGGCGTATTTCCGTTTCCTTATCCTGCGGCAAAACCTCTGCCACTACGCGGTCCGCGCCTACCTCTTTCTGTATGGCCTGCGCCGTGCGCGCGTTGTCGCCGGTAAGCATTACTACCTCCAGCCCCATGCGCTTCATTTCTTCTATGGCCGCACGGCTTGTAGGTTTTACCCTGTCTGCCAGGGCAATAATGCCGAGCAGTATGCCGTCACGGGCAAAAAACAGCGGTGTTTTGCCTTCAGCCGCCAGTTTTTCTTCCAGCATTTTTACGTTATCATCATAAAGCCCGGCTTCTTCCAGCATTCTGCGGTTGCCGCCAAAACAGCCCTTGCCTTCCATTACGCCTTTAATGCCGCGCCCGGCCTGCTGCGCAAAGCCTGTTACCGGCGCAAGCTGCACATTTTTTTGTTCAGCATATTTTACAATCGCCTGCGCCAGCGGGTGTTCGGAATATTTTTCCAGCGACGCCGCCGTTTTAACAAGCAGCGCTTCACCGGCGCTTTTGCTGTATAAAACGTCCGTCACTCCGGGCTCGCCCTGCGTTATGGTGCCGGTTTTATCAAGCACTATGGTGTTAACTTCGTGCACCGTTTCCAACGCTTCGGCAGATTTAATCAAAACGCCGCTGGCCGCACCGCGCCCGGTGCCCACCATAATTGCCGTAGGCGTTGCCAGCCCCAGCGCGCACGGACAGCTGATAACCAGCACGGCAATAGCGTTGGAGAGTGCAAACTCAAAGCTTTCGCCAAGCAAAAGCCATACTGCCGCCGTTACAAGCGCAATACCGATAACGGCAGGCACAAACACGCCGCTTACCTTGTCCGCCATTTTGGCAATGGGCGGTTTGGAACTTGTAGCGTCATCCACAAGCCTCACAATCTGCGCCAGCGTGGTATCTTCGCCCACCCTGTCGGCACGCATTTTAAAAAAGCCCGATTTTACAACCGTCGCCCCGGTAACCTTGCTGCCGAGTTCCTTCTCCACAGGAATGCTCTCGCCGGTAATTGCCGATTCGTCAACCGCTGCATGCCCCTCGATTAAAACGCCGTCCACCGGCACGCTCATGCCGCTGCGCACCACAAGAATATCGCCTTTTTCAACTTCTTCAACGGGTATTTCAAGCTCTGCGCCGTCACGCTCAACAACGGCTGTTTTAGGCGCCAAATCCATCAGCTTGGTAATCGCGTCGCTCGTTCTGCCTTTGGCACGCGCTTCCAGAAACTTGCCGAAGGTAATCAGCGTTAAAATCATACCGGCGGATTCAAAATACAAGTCCATCGAGAACCGGTGTACCAGTGCCAAATCGCCGTGCCCAAAGCCGTAAGCAATTTTATAAAGCGCGTACACGCCGTAAACAAGCGAAGCCGACGCACCAATGGCAATAAGGGAATCCATATTCGGCGAAGCCGCAAAAAGAGTTTTAAAACCGACGCGGAAAAACTTAAAATTAATAAACACTACCGGAATAACCAACAATAAAAGCGTCAGCGAAAAAATCATGGCGTTTTCCACGCCGAGGAAAATCTCCGGCAGCGGCCAGCCCATCATATGCCCCATGGAGATATACGAAAGCGGCACGGCAAACACCAGTGAAAGTTTCAGGCGTTTTTTCACCGCCTCATACTCCTGCCGCGCAATATCATTTGCCGAAGCCTGCATTGCTTTGGCAGCTTTGCCCTGCTGCGCAGCTTCTTTCAGCGACGCGCCGTATCCGGCTTCTGTAACGGCGCCGATTATTTTCTGCGTATCAAGTGCCGCTTCATCATATTCAACCACCATGCTGTTTTTTAATAAATTAACGGCTATTTTATCCACGCCCGGCAGTCTGCCCACGGCTTTTTCCACGCGGGCGCTGCAGGCGGCACAAGTCATGCCGGTAACGTTAAACTGTTCTTTTTTCATAGCGCTGCTCCTTATATAACACTTCATTGACGCTCTTTTTCATTCCTGTTATTATTATATTAATACAATATTTTTTAATCAAGAATGCACTATTTGGTGATATAGTACCTAAAAAGATACTTAGGAGCATAATTATGGAAAAAAACATTAACGTAAACTGCCCCGTTGCCGCCACGCTGCACCTTATCGGCGGCAAATACAAAGCGCTTCTGCTGTGGCACTTATCGGGCCGCGTGCTGCGCTTTAACCAGCTGCGCCAGCTTGTGCCGGAGGCAACGCCCAAAATGCTTACGCAGCAGCTGCGCGAACTGGAGCAGGACGGGCTTATTAACCGCAAGGTTTACCCCGTTGTGCCGCCCAAAGTGGAATATTCCCTTACAGCACTGGGCGAAAGCCTCTTTCCAATTCTTAAAGCCATGTACGAATGGGGCAGCGGTTTAATGCAGAGCCAGGGAAAATGCCCTTCATGCAGCATGACGGCGCAGCCCGGCACCTGCCACTGTAAAGATTAAAAATTCAAAACGCAAATACCGTGGCAAAACGCCAAAAACTAAAAGCAGGCATGCTGTCCGTTTAAACGGATAGTTTGCCTGCTTGATATTTATGTAAAAACATTGTCAAATTACTGTTTACCATAACGCATACGGTATTCTGACGGCGCAAGCTGCATTACCTGCTTAAACGCCGCCGCGAATTTGCTTTGGCTGCCGTAACCTGCTGCCGCTGCAATTTCTGCCACACTGCTGCTGCCTGCAACCAAAAGCGCCGCCGCTTTCCTCATGCGGTATTCCTTCATATACTGTGCCATCGGTTTGCCGTACACCATTTTAAATACTTTTTTCAAAACAGAAGCATTAATGGAATGTTCGCGGGCAAGCTGTTCAATGGTATAATGCTCCTGCCAGCTGCCGGTTATTTTGGCGTGAATCTTTTTTATAATTTCCATATAACGTTCCTCGCAGCTTTCGGCCGTTTTTAGATGCGGAACACCGTACACAGCCAAAAATAAAAGCATTTCCTGCGCTTTCAATTTAAAATACGCCTGCCGATACTCGCTTTTTACACGCGGCAAAAGCGCAAACATATCTGCAATTTCCGCAGCACCCGGCCAAACCGTAACTTCGCCGCCGCGGCAAAACTTTTCTGCCCATTCAGGCAAATCTACATCCGAAAGGTTTAACGTTTCAGCAAAAGGCTGCGCAGCCATATTTAAATCCACAAACAGTGCAATACCGCTGTAATGCCCCAAAGGCAAGGTTATGCCCGATACGGTGCAGCAGTCCATCATATGGAACGATACATCACCCTGGCCAAGATAAATGCTTCTGCCGCCCTGCATTATCCAGCCCATACGCCCGTTCAGGCAGTAATTAATCTGCATAACGCCGCTGACGGCAGGATGATAAAAATTCATGGTGCTGCAGTTTAATTCGGTCACTGCCAGCTTAAGCCCCGGCAGCACATCATAAAGCAGCATCTGCCCGCTGCCGTTTTCATTTTCAAACAGGTATTTTTCAGCGCTGCTGCTTTTGCCGCCAAACTTCCAAAACGGCAGTTTTTCCATAATACCGTTATCTTTTATATAATTCATCACCAACACCGCCTTTTAGTCCCAAACGGATTTTTTCTTGCTCCAAAAGGAACAATCTGCCTGTAAAAGCCTTGCAGCCGACAGGCGTTTATTTATAATAAATATATGAGCGATTGCTCAAGTATAAAATTATAAGCAGTATAAATTAAGGAGTGTATATCTATGAAAAAATCTGTTAAACTCATTGACCTTGACTGCGCCAACTGCGCCGCCAAAATTGAAGACGCCGTTAAAAAAATCGACGGCGTAACCAATGCCAGCGTTAGCTTTATGGCACAAAAAATGACACTGGAAGCACCGGATGACAAATTTGCACAGGTGCTTGACGAAGCTGTTAAGCTCATCAACAAAATCGAGCCCGACGTTACTGTTAAAGCGTAAGGAGTTATACTATGAATTTTCAGCAGATTAGAAACGCAACGGCAATTATTACTTACGCAGGCAGCAGATTTTTGATTGACCCGCTGTTTGCGCCCAAAGATTATTTTGACCCCATCCCCGAATGCTTTACACCCGATAAACGCTGGCCGCTTGTTGAGCTGCCAATGCCTGAAAATGAAATAACCAGAAACCTTAATGCTGTTATTGTAACACATTCGCATATCGACCACATAGATGAATTTGCAGCCAAAGCCCTGCCAAAAGCCATAAAAATTTTTGTTCAGGACGAATATGACGAAAACTTTATGCGTAAATTTGGCTTTACGGATGTGGAAGTTTTAAAAGAAACAGGCATTATTTTTAACGGCATAACACTTTATAAAACCGGATGTATCCACGGCAAACCGGATACAACAATGCCTTATTATAAAAAATTCGGTTTCCGTCCCGACGCTATGGGCGTTGTGTTTAAAGCCGCCGGCGAAAAAACCGTTTATCTTGCAGGCGATACCATTTGGTGTGATTTTGTAAAAAATGCCGTTGATAAATTTGCCCCGGAAATTATTATCGTCAACGCCGCGGCGGCACAGCTTATACACAGCGGACCGATTATTATGGGTACGGAAGATATTGCCGCACTGCGCAGCTATGCCCCCAATGCCGCAGTAATTGCCACCCATATGGATGCCGTTGGGCACGCAACCTTAAGCCGTGACGGCCTGCGCTCATTTATCACCGCCAATAAGCTTGACAAAGATTTTTATATCCCGGCAGACGGTGAAACGCTGGCATTGTAACATTTATTTAAATATATTATTCAGGCTGCAATAAAACAATATGTGCATTTTATTGCAGCCTTTTTGTAAGGAGATTTTAATATGACCAAGAAACAGAAAAAACTTTTGCAGCGCATTACCGCCGCCGCTGTTTTGTTTTCCGCCGGTATGCTGCTGCCGCTGTTTGCAGAAGTTCCTGCCTATATTATATTCGCTTTGTTCGGCATAAGCTACATTATTATCGGCTGGGATATTATCTGGAAAGCCTTTTGCAATATCCGTCAGGGCGAAGCGTTTGACGAAAACTTTTTAATGACCGTTGCCACCACCGGTGCTTTCGCGCTGGGCGAATATTCCGAAGGCGTTGCCGTTATGCTGTTTTACCAAATTGGCGAATGGTTCCAGAGCTATGCCGTTTCGCGCTCACGCCAGTCCATCACCGCGCTGATGGATATCCGCCCGGACTACGCCAATGTAGAACGCGATGGCAAGCTGGTGCAGGTTGACCCCGACGAAGTTGCTGTAGGGGAAATTATTACCGTTAAACCGGGCGAACGCGTGCCTATCGACGGCAAAATCATCAGCGGGCGCAGCGCGCTTGATACCTCCGCCCTTACCGGCGAATCACTGCCGCGCGAGGTTGAGGAAGGCATGGAGGTTATCAGCGGCTGCATTAATCAAACCGGCATTTTAAAAATTAAAACCACCAAAGAGTTCGGTGAATCGACCGTTGCCAAAATTTTGGATTTGGTGGAAAACAGCAGCGAGAAAAAAGCCCGCAGCGAAAACTTCATTACCCGCTTTGCCAAATTCTACACCCCGATTGTTGTTTTTGCGGCGCTGCTGCTGGCTACCATTCCGCCCTATGTTTTAAACGAGCCGTTCTCCGGCTGGGTTTACCGCGCGCTGACCTTTCTCGTTATCAGCTGCCCGTGTGCGCTGGTTATCTCCATTCCGCTCAGCTTCTTCGGCGGCATTGGCGGCGCTTCCAAATGCGGCGTGCTGGTTAAGGGCAGCAATTATTTAGAAGCGCTTGCCGATACCGAAACCATTGTTTTTGATAAAACCGGCACCTTAACAAAAGGCTCCTTTGCCGTTACTTCCATTAAGCCGGTTGGCATGAGCAGCGTTGAACTTTTAGAGCTCGCCGCCTATGCGGAAGATTATTCCAATCATCCAATTTCTCTTTCCATAAAACGTGCTTACGGCAAAGAAATTAAGCACGGCATGGTTAAAAATATAGAAGAAATTGCCGGTCACGGCGTACGCGCCATTATAAGCGGACAAACTGTACTGTGCGGAAACGATAAACTTATGCAGCGCGAAAAGATTAACTATACTCCCTGTACCGAAGCAGGCACGGTTATTTACACCGCCGTTGACGGTAAATTTGCCGGTTATATTTTAATCGAAGACGAAGTAAAAGCCGACGCTGCCGCCGCTATTAAAATGCTTAAAACCTGCGGTGTGCGTGAAACCGTAATGCTGACGGGCGACAGCGACGCAGTAGGGCAGAAAATTGCCAAACGCCTGGGGCTGGACCGCGCCTTTACGCAGCTTTTGCCTGCGGATAAGGTTGAACATGTTGAACGCCTGCTGGAAGCGCTGCATAAGCGCAGCAACCGCGGCAAGCTTGCCTTTGTGGGCGACGGCATTAACGACGCGCCGGTGCTGGCACGCGCCGACGTCGGCATCGCCATGGGCGCGCTGGGCAGCGACGCCGCCATTGAAGCTGCGGACATTGTGCTGATGACTGACGAACCTTCAAAAATCGCTTCCGCCATCAAAATTGCCCGCAAAACTTTGGGCATTGTGCGCCAGAATATTATCTTCGCAATCGGCATTAAAATTGCCGTACTGGCACTGGGCGCGCTGGGTTATGCTTCCATGTGGGCAGCGGTTTTCGCCGATGTCGGCGTATCCGTCATTGCCATTTTAAACGCCGTGCGCGCGCTTAACGTAAATAAATACAAAAAGGAACAGGCACGCGCAGCAGCTGTAAAAAGCAGCATCACCCCTGCGGCAGAAGCAGCTTAATATTTATGACGCACAATTATGTATGAACCGATTTTACAAGAAGATTTTGCTGTTTTAAATGCTTCCGAACTTTGCAAAATACTTGGTGACTATAACCGTATGCGCCTGCTTTTGCTGTTATCGGACGCACAGGAACGTACTATAAGTGAAATTACCGTAAAACTGCAATCTTCTCAATCACTAGTTTCACATCAGGTACGCTTGCTGAAAGAAGTACATATTTTAACTACGAGAAAATCAGGAAAATATGTATACTGCAAAATTACTGACCATTTTATTTCAGCTATTTTACAATTACTGCTTATTTATACAAAAAACCATATTAATAAAGCGTCTTAAACATTAATACCCCAAAAGCGTTATGCCTTTGGGGTATTTTGTGTTTCATGCTATCAGTCGATGCTGATAAGTTCATACTGCGGATTTCCCATTTTCAGTTCGCGCATGGCAACAAGCTGATGCAGCCCGTGGCGGCTTTCAATGCGTTCAACCAAATCGTGGCGGTCTTTTTCCGGCTGGGCGTAAACAAGGTCAATGCTGGCCTGGTCAATCGCCAGAAGGTCGGTAGATGCCAGAATGCCGATATCCGGAATGGTCGGCTCTGCTGCCGCAACGCCCGCGCAGTCGCAGTCTACGGACATACGGCGCATTACGTTAATAAACACAATATGCTTGCCAAAATAATCAATGGTTGCCTTGGCGGATTCAGCCATGTTTTCCATCAGCATTTCTTTGGCAGGCCATGCGTTCCAGTCCTCCGGCAGCGGCTGGCCGTAAACGCCGTGTACCATTGCTTTGCCTATTTTGCCGTCGGCGCAGCCAATGGCAATGTTCTTCATGCTTCCGCCGTAGCCGCCCATGGCGTGGCCTTTAAAATGGGTTAATACAATCATGGAATCGTAATTAACGATATGCCCGCCCATGGAAATTTCTTTAAAGTGCTTGCCCCCGCGTACCGGCAGCATAACGGTGCCTTCTTCGTCCATAATGTCAACCGGGCAGAAATCCCAGCCGTTTAAGGCAATGGTAGCACGGTGCTTTTCGGTAGTATCGCGCCCGCCTTCGTACAGGGCGTTGGTTTCAACTATATTGCTGTTGGGCACATGTGCCTGAAAAGCCTTTACCATTTCGCGCGGCAGAATGTTCGGGCCGTGCGGTTCGCCGGTATGCAGTTTAATTGCAACCTTACCGTAAATGCCTTCGTTAATCATATCATAAAGTTTAATAAGAGTATCAGCGTTGATGTTTTTGCTGAAATATACTTTGGCATGGCTGCCCGCACCGGCACCTGCATTGCCGGAAACCTTAACGCTGCCTTCTCCTGCTGCCAGCACTTTTCTTACCCCCTCTAGATTATACGCCGCAACACCGACAGCGACAGTTCCGGCTGCTTTTAAAAAGTCGCGTCTTGTCATTTTTTTCATTTTGCATTCGCTCCTTTAGCCATAATTTTGCTGTCAGTTATATCCTACTACTTGAAGTTCAGTCCATGTCAAGCAAAATTTCAAGCGCTTGTAAAAGCCCCTACAAGGCTGTCGGTACGCGGGCGCAAAACCGTGTCATAGCTCATCAGCTGATAATCAGCCAGGCGTGCCATGTTCTGCAAAGCCTCAATTTTTTGCAGCAGCACATCACGCGCCTGCGCCAGTATTTTTTTGCGCTGCTGGCAGGTCTGTTCGCCCAGCTTGGCAAGGTTTATATAATCGGCAATGGCCTCCAGCGACATGCCCGCGCCTTTTAAAGTCTGAATGAAAGCAACCCACTCCACAAAATTTTTGTCATAATTGCGCACGCCGCCGCTGGTGCGCGGTACGGCGGGTATAATGCCCATGCGCTCGTAATATCTTAATGTGTCTGCCGATACGCCGGTTCTTGCGGCAATCTCTTTAATAGTCATTTTCAGCCCCTCCTTACAATGTTCCCTGACGGATTTTATAAATAATATAGTCTATCAAATCCAGCGATTTTTGTTTGCTGTGTATTTCTTCCAAGAGGTCCAGGCGGTGCCTGCGCAGAATTTTTATCGGCCCGGCCGAGCCGCCCTCTGCCAGCAGCTTTAAAAAGCGGCTGATGCTGAAGGCATCAAGCCCGGTGCTGCTTAACGATGCAGCCAGTGCCTCCGTGCGCTGCTCATCTATATTAACCGGTTTTTTATTCATTATCATCACCCGCCTGCCTGCATTAGTTTTTTGTTGCTTTAATTATAAAACTCACCTTAAAGCTGCGTCCAATACTTGTATTTCATGATTTACCATGCCTGATAAACATAATTTATCTGCCGCTGCGCTGCAAAAAAATTCATCAGCCATGCAAAATGCTTTTTAAGCATGAACCAATCTCAAAGATAAGCATTGGAATTTTTGCCTTTGCCTACATTATAATAAAAGCACCGGGAGCATCATGCCGGTGCTTTTGCTATTGACTTAAAGCGTACTTCAACTGTTAAACTAAAGGCAGGGAAAAATTATGCAGAACAACAGCAAACCTTCACACCTTTCTTTTACGGCGCAGCGGGCAGCGGGCTATTTACTGGGCTTTGCCCTTTTATACGCCCCGTTTGAACTGTACCGCCGCTTTTTGGAAAACGTTTTAAACGTGCAGCCGGCGTTTTTGCCGCACGCTTTCTGCCCGCGCATACCCACGGCAGAAATTTTTACCGGCGGATTTTTTGAGCTCAACAATTTAATGCTGGTATCAACTTTGCTTTTCTGGCTGCTGTGCCTGCTGTTTGGCCCGTTTTTCTGCGGCAGGCTGTGCGTGGCCGGTTATTTTGCCGAAAGCCTCAGCCATCTGGTGCCGGAACGCTGGCAGATTGAATGGGAAAAATACGTGCCGGTGCCTTATATCCGCTTCGGCATGCTGCTTGGCTATATGCTGCTGCCGCTGTGGTACGGCTTTTACCCCTGCGCCTACTGCAACTTTTATCTGTTCGATAGCCTTGTAAGCATCCTTTTCGGCGCGGCCATTTCGTTTACCGTGCCGCTTGCCGCAACAGGCTTTTTATACCTGGTGCTGTTTGGGCTGTTTACCAAAGGCGGGCGCGGCTACTGCCGCTTTATGTGCCCGCAGGGAGCAATGCAGAGCCTGTTTTTCATCATCGGCAGCAAACTGGGCATAGCCTCCAAAATACAGGTTAACAGCGAAAAATGCGTAAAATGCCGCCTTTGCGTTAAAAACTGCCCCATGCGTGCCATGAGCCTTAAAAACGGCAGCATTAAAAATGACGTAAGCCTGTGCATAAAATGCGGCGTATGCCAGCATAACTGCCCCGTAAAAGCCATTACGACAGGAGGCGGCAGATTATGAAAAAGAATGTTTTAACAACGCCAAAAGATAAGCTTTTAAATTTAGCCGTTGGTGCCGGTATACCGTTTGGAACCGCTGCAAGCGGCGCTGCCGGAGGCTGCACGGGTATCTGCGGCAGCTGCGGCGGTACCTGCCTGGGCGGCTTCGCGCTGGCAGCCTGGCTCTGCGGCAGCGTATATTTCAAGCGCCGCCGTAAAAGTTTAACCGCTGACGGAAAACCGCAATCTGTTCAGCCTTAAATAAAATAATTTAAAGGAGAGATGAATATGAAAAAATTTCTTTGTGCTTTGATGATGGCCGTACTTGCTTTGGGCATAACCGCCTGCGGCGGAGCAGCGGAACAATCCGCACCGGCACCCGCCGCCAAAACGGAAACGGCTACACCGGCAGCTGACGGCGGCAAAAAAATCCTCGTAGCCTACTTCAGCCATACCGGCAACACCGAAAAAGTAGCGCAGCTTATCCAGAGCAAAACCGGCGCCAATATTTTCAAAATCGAAACCGCAGCCCCGTATCCTTCCGTTTACCGCGAAACAACGGAACTTGCAAAACAGGAAAAAGCTGATAACTCCCGCCCTGCGCTGAAAAACAAAGTGGAAAACATGGCCCAGTATGATGTTGTTTTTGTAGGTTACCCCATCTGGTGGTACACCGCGCCAATGGCAGTAGCAACCTTTGCTGACAGCTATGACTTCAGCGGTAAAACCGTTATCACCTTCTGCACCAGCGGCGGCAGCCCCATCAGCGAAAGCACGCCGGACATTAACAAATGGTTTAAAGGCGCAAATGTTATTGAAGGCATCCGCGCTTACCCGGACGATACCGCGGCTACCGAAAAATGGCTGGCAGGCCTGAACCTGTAAAACCCCATAAAAAGTTAAACCTGCACTTTTAACGGTGCATAAAAAAATCTTCTTCCAGAAAAGGAAGAAGATTTTTATTTTATATTATTTGCGCAGCACAAGTTTAATAAATACCCTGCTGCCTTCATATAACAAAATCATCGGCACTGCCAGAAGCGTCTGCGTCACAACGTCAGGGGTCGGCGTAATTACAGCCGCCAGAATAAACGAGGCCACAACCATATAGCGCCGCCCGCGTTTAAGCACGGCAGAACTTACCACACCCATCTGCGCCAGCACAATAAGCACCATGGGCAGGTTAAAAATAAAACCGAAAGGCACAACCAGCATTAAAAAGAAATCAAGATAGCTTTCTATTGAAAGCATTGGAGCAATGTTGCCGCCGGCAAAGGTTGTAAAAAAGTGCAGCCCCTGCGGAAATACAAAAAAGTACGCAAAAGCAATACCGGCCCAGAACAAAAGCACCGACGACGGCACAAACAACATCAGCGCCGAACGCTCCCTGCCGGTTAAGGCAGGCACCAGAAACGCCCACAGCTCATAGAACAAAACCGGAGCGGCAATCAGCACGCCGCAGGCAAGCGCAATTTTAATATAAATAAAAAACGCTTCCGCTGGGCGCATATAATACAAATTGGTGGCAGGCGCCGTCAGCACTGCCACAATTTCATCAATATAAAAGCTGCTTACCAGTGTACCGGCAGCAAGCGCTGCCAGGCTGTGCAGAATTCTGCGCCGCAGTTCGCCCAGATGTTCCGTTAAGGTCATTGCCTCATCATTGTTATCTAACGGACGGCCATTATCCATAGCTTGCGCCGTCACTTTTTGGCTTCCGCCTGTACAGTTTCCGCACCGGCAGACGCAGCGTCCTTAGTTTCCGCGGTTTCGGCAATTTCACCTGCTTTTTTAATTTCTGTTTCCGTGCTGTTTACAGCCTGCTTAAATTCCTTCATGCTTTTGCCAAGGGCAGAACCGATTTCCGGCAGTTTGCCGGGACCAAAAAAGATAAGCCCTATAACCAAAATAAGCAAAAGTTCGGGTAAGCCTAAACCAAACATAATAATTCCTCCTTGCAGCCGCTTTATTATAAGTTTTATGCTTTGCTACATATATAGTAACACTTGCAGCTAACTCTAAGTCAAGCCTTATTTAAAATTTAATCTCGGGCTAACCTTCGTTTTACTTATACTAAACAAAGCGTCTTAATCAATGCTGATAAGTTCATAATTGGGATTGCCCATTTTCAGTTCTTTCATGTAACTTAACTGGCGCAGGCCTTCGCGGCTTTCAATGCGCTCAATCAGGTCTTTGTTGTCGCCGCCCGGTTTATCATAAACCATGTCCACACACGCCTGGTCAATCGCCAGCAAATCGGTGGAAGCCACCATGCCGATATCGCCGATGGTCGGCTCTTCCGCATCAGGCCCGGCGCAGTCGCAGCGCACAGACATACGGCGCATAACGTTAACATAAGCAATGCGTTTGCCGAAAAAGTCCGTTACGGCTTTGCCGGCTTCAACCATGTTTTCCATAAAATGCGCACCGCGGATGGAAAAATCGGCGCCGCCATGCTGCATGGCCTTGCCTACTTTGGCATCGGCGCAGCCAATGGCAATGTTTTTAAGCGAACCGCCGTAGCCGCCCATGCTATGCCCTTTAAAATGCGTCAGCACTACCATGCTGTCGTAATCCACAAGGCTTTTGCCTACGGACATTTCCGTAAAGTGCTTGTCCCCGAGCACCGGCAGCAGCTGCAATGGTGCCGTTTTTAAGTTTTTCCGTTTCGCCAAGCAGTTTTTTGCCGTGGCTGTACAGGTATTTCCCGGGTTCAGTCAGCGTAAAGCGGCGCGTGCTGCGCACCAAAAGCTGTACCCCCAGTTCTTTTTCCAGCGACAATATCTGCTGAGATATTGCCGACTGCGATATAAAACATTCTTCGGCCGCTTCTGTAAAGCTGCCGGTGTCCACTACGGTTACGAAATATTTAATCTGCCTCAGCAGCATAAGCCGCCCCTCCTCTCTCAGGAACTGTATTTTTATTGTAAAGTTTTGACTTTACTTTCAGTCAAGCCGTTACGCAAATTTTCATAAACTTTTCTTATTTTTGCTACAAAGCCATGCCTTGCCGCATAAAAGCATGTTTTTTAGTTATTTACTATCATATATAACAGAGTAAACTTAAAACAAATTGTATTTTTAATGCTATTTATAAGAAATTTTTATGAACATTTTTCAACAGCCCTTGACTTAGAGCCGTCTTCAACTTTTATAATAAAGGCGTAAAAACAATCCTGCCCAGGGCAGGCTAAAAAGGCAGGGATTATTATGAAAAAAACAGCCAGAATTTTGCTTGCGCTTTGCGCTTGCATGCTTATAGGAGGTAATGCCGCTATGGCACAGGACAGAATGGAAGAAAGCTCCGCTGCCGTTAAAGCCCTTTACGGTGCGGAAAATCCGTGCAGCATTAAAGGTGCGCCGGAACTTGGCGAGATTATGCAGAAATTTATTTACAGCGATGTAAACAATCAGGTAAAAATGCCTTTGGCGCAAAAAGAGCTGCTGACGCTGGTGGTTTTAACTGCCAACAACACTCCGGAAGATATCGGTATTCACGTTAAAGGCGCGTTAAATGCCGGGGCAACGCCCGAAGAAATACGCGAAACCCTTTACCAGTGCACGCCTTATGTTGGTTTTGCACGCAGCAAGGCCGCGCTGATTGAAATGCAGATTGCTTTTGAAGAAGCAGGCGTAAAACTGCCGCTGGAAAACCAGGGCACAACTACCGACGCCGACCGCATTGCCAGAGGCGAACAAACGCAGGTTGACATCTTCGGCGACCGTATGCGCGGTTTTGCAAATTCCGGCAAAGGCGACCAGGCGCACATTAACAACTGGCTCAGCGGCAACTGCTTCGGCGATTACTACACCCGCAAAGTGCTTGATTTAAAACAGCGCGAGCTGATTACCTTTACCGCAATTATCACGCTCGGCTGCTGCGACCCGCAGGCCAAAGCACATGTTAACGGCAACCTTGGCGTTGGCAACACCCGTCAGGATTTAATTGACGCCGTTACCGTAGCGCTGCCCTACATCGGCTATCCGCGCACGCTCAACGCCATCAGCGCCATTAACGCCGTTGTACCGGCAGAATAAAAAAAGTTTCCCCGTTCCGCAAATAAAAAAATCCGCCCTAAGGCGGAAATTTACGAAAGAGGAGCAAAGCATATGAAAACTAAAAAACTTTTATTAGCATTATGCGCATTTATGATTATGGGAGGTAATGCAGTTATGGCACAGGAACAAACAATACCTGAAGAATTTGCAAAAGAAAACATTTTTGGGCTCGGCGAAAAGAACGTGGCTTACCAGCAGTATTTTATCGGCCAGAGCTATTTAAACCCGCTGACCAAAGAACGTGTAGGCACAGCCAACGTAACCTTTGAACCAGGCTGCCGCAACAACTGGCATATTCATCACAAAGGCGGGCAGATTTTACTGGTAACCGCAGGACGCGGCTACTACCAGGAATGGGGCAAACCAGCGCAGGAACTTAAACCCGGCGACGTTGTAAACATTGCGCCCGAAGTTAAACACTGGCACGGCGCCGCACCGGACAGCTGGTTTGCGCACATTGCCATTGAAGTACCGGCTGAAGGCAGCAGCAACGAATGGCTGGAGCCCGTTACCGACGAAGAATACAGCAAATTAAAATAAACCGCAGTAAACAAGTACGAATAAAGAATCCGCTTACACAAGTATAACCCCCTCCGCTGTTAAAACGGAAGGGGTTATTATTATGCCTGCGGAAGCAAATAAAAGAAGCACTGCAATACTGATTACAGTGCTTTGGCTATAAAATAAAAATGGTGATCCACCCGCGACTCGAACGCGGGACACCCTGATTAAAAGTCAGGTGCTCTACCGACTGAGCTAGTGGATCACATCAGTTGCTAAAGCGTCAAGCTCGTTCCAGCAACAAAATAATTATACAAATTAATCATTGCTTTGTCAAGCATTTTCAATAATTTTTCTGCAAAAATTTTTATGCGCGCTGTAGGTTTCCGGCAGGCCTGCCTGCATAAATTCTTGCGCAGACAAATACAAAACACAAAACCAAAAATATTATGCCCCCAAACAACATACTGCCCATTCCCCAAGAGGCTATTATTTCGCCGCACAGCATGGTGCCGAAAGTTGTGCCGAGGTTGGCGGCTGTTAAAAACAGGCCGTTGGCAAAATCCGGTGCTTCCGGCGCGGCAGAGGTAATCCAGTATTGGTTTATATTTACATTAACGCCGCCAATAATGCCCCATACAAGCGTTAATGCCACCACTGCCGGTGCGTAAGCGCCCGTAAAATACACCGCCATATATACGGCCGCCAATGCCGGGGCAAACAGTGCTGCCGTACGCAGCGGCGCTTTGGTAAGCAGCCTGCCGCCGATAATATTGCCCAGAATATTGGCACAGCCGTATATAAACAGCACCGCGCTGATATTGTTCCATGAAAGGTGCGTAATTTGTTCAAGATAGCCGGAATAAAAACCGAATACGCCAAAAACAGCGCCGTTCATAAAAATAATGCCTGCAATAGAAAACCAGAGCACCGGGCGTTTTAACAACACAAGCTGTTCTTTGCAGGAAGTGCGCCCCTGTACCGGCAAACGCGGCACAAAAACAAGCGTTGCCGCAAATGCCAGAAGGTTGCCTGCCGCAAATACCGCCATTGCTGCGTCAAGCGAAAAATTGGCCGCCACAAAGCTGCTTATGGGCACGCCCAGCACCATGCCTGCCGAAACGCCTACAATAACTTTGGCAACAGCTTTTAACCGGTCTTTTTCCGGCACGGAAGCACCGGCAACAGAAAACGCCAGCGAACAGTACACCGGATGCAAAAAGGCAGGCAGCACGCGGGCAGCAAGCACCACGGCAAAATTATCCGTACACATGCCAGCTATATTGCCAAGTGCAAACAACCCCAGTACCAGCAGCATTACTTTTTTGCGTTCCATACCGGAAAACAGCAGCGGCATAACCGGGCCGGAAAACGCTACCGCCAGCGCAAAAAGGCTTATTAAAAGCCCTGCCTGCGGTATGCTTACGCCAAAGCGTTCCGCCAGAAGCGGCAAAATGCCTATAACGCCCATTTCGGTATTGATAATGCTGAACACGCCAATGGTTAAAATAAATATCATTAAATTACCGTTTGATTTTAACAATGCAGTTTCTCCTTTAAATTTTTATAATTAAAGCCGCTTTAACAAATTTATTATAAAAAACGCCATTGTTAAAAACAAATACTTAATTTGGCTGTTTTATATGCTTTTTAAGTATAAATTTTTACAAACACCAGCTGAACTTTTGCACTAAAAATATTTACAAATAAAATAATTGGTGTAATATATAGTATGATGTAAGCAAAAGCTAACCATTACGCATTTCAGTTCAACAATATGCTTTTGAGAAATAAAATACTGGAAAATATTTTAAACTTGTGTTATTATAGAAAGCAGACGCAATTTTAAAAACAATATTTTTTATTAATTAGCAAAAGTCATTCCTAAATGGAGGATTTTATATGCAGATAGGTTTGGATATCGGCAGCACCACTGTAAAAATAGCCGTGCTGGATGATGCCGGAAAACTGCTTTTCAGTAAATATGCCCGTCATGCCAGCCGCATTACGGAAACCATAAAAACCATACTCGATGAACTTGCCGCGCAGATGCCGTGGCTCAAAACAGCACGTCTTGCCATCAGCGGCAGCGCAGGCATTGGCGTTGCAGAAAGCTGCGGCGTGCAGTTTGTACAGGAAGTTTTTGCAGAAAAAATATGTACGGAACGCCTTAACCCGGATACGGACGTTGTTATTGAACTGGGCGGCGAAGATGCTAAAATATTATTTTTAGGGCGGCATTTTGACGCCCGCATGAACGACAGCTGTGCAGGCGGCACAGGTGCTTTTATTGACCAGATGGCTTCTTTGCTGAACGTACCGGCAGAAGAACTTGACAAACTGGCAGCCACTGCCAAAACACGCTACACCATTGCCAGCCGCTGCGGCGTATTTGCCAAAAGCGACATTCAGCCCCTTTTAAACCAGGGCGCGGAAAAAAACGACCTTGCTGCAAGCATTTTTGACGCCGTTGCCAGCCAGGCGGTAACAGGCCTTGCCAAAGGACGCCCCATTAAAGGCAACGTGCTTTACCTTGGCGGCCCGCTGACCTTTTTCGGCTGCCTGCGCGCCAGCTTTGACAAAATTTTAAATTTACATGGCACCTGCCCCGAAAACAGCTTATATTATGTGGCAATGGGCTGCGCTTTTTGTGCCGAACACACCGTAGACCTTACCACGCTGGCGGAAAAAATGCACGCTGCGGATGCCAACCGCCAGTTTGAGCATTTGCCCCCGCTGTTTAAAAATATTGAAGAATATGACGCCTTTGTTGCGCGCCACAACCGCGACAATGTTCAGCGCGGCGATATTGCAACCGCCAAGGAAGCCTATCTCGGTATCGACAGCGGCAGCACAACCATAAAAATTGCCGTAGTTGCGCCGGACGGCAAGCTGCTTGATTCTTTTTACCAGAGCAACAAAGGCAACCCGGTTGTTGCCGTGCGCGATTACCTGACCGGATTTTACGAAAAATACCCCAACTGCAAAATACTTGCCGCTGCCGTTACGGGCTACGGCGAAGAACTTATAAAACACGCCTTTCACGCCGATTACGGCATTGTGGAAACCATGGCGCATTTTATTGCTGCCAAAAGCCTTTTGCCGGAAGTCGATTTTATTCTTGATATCGGCGGGCAGGACATTAAATGCCTTAAAATACATAACGGCTGCATCGACAACATCTTTTTAAACGAAGCATGCTCCAGCGGATGCGGCAGCTTCTTGCAGACTTTTGCCGGTATTCTAGGTTACAGCGCGGAAGATTTTGCCAAAATAGGCCTTTTTGCCGATAAACCGGTTGACCTTGGCAGCCGTTGCACCGTATTTATGAACAGCAACGTAAAGCAGGCGCAGAAAGACGGCGCTTCCGTTGCCAATATCAGCGCCGGGCTTTCCATAAGCATTGTTAAAAACGCACTGTTTAAGGTTATACGCCCTTCCGGGCCTGATGACCTTGGCAAACACATTGTTGTGCAGGGCGGTACCTTTTTAAACAACTGCGTGCTGCGTGCCTTTGAACAGGAACTGAACCTTGAGGTTGTGCGCCCCGATATAGCAGGCTTAATGGGTGCTTACGGCGCGGCATTATATGCACAGGAACGCCGCAAACTGCATCCGCAGGATTCCGCGCTGCTTAAAGCGGAACAGCTGCGCACTTTTTCACATACGGTTAAATCCGTTACCTGCGGGTTATGCAGCAACCACTGCCACTTAACGGTAAATATCTTTGCCGACGGCAAACCCTATATCAGCGGCAACCGCTGCGAACGCCCGGTTACGCACTGCGCACCCAACGACAGCCTGAACCTTTACCGCTACAAGCTGCAGTTACTGGAAGAATTTAAGCCCGTACCCGGCAGGCGCGGCAAAATCGGCCTGCCGCTCGGCCTTAATATGTACGAACTGCTGCCGTTTTGGCATACCTTTTTTACGGAGCTGGGCTTTGAAGTAATTATCAGCCCTATTTATGACAAAACCATTTTCCAGAAAGGCCAGAACACCATTCCGAGCGACACGGTATGTTACCCCGCCAAAATGATGCACGGCCATATAAAATGGCTGCTGGCGCAGGGAATTACCAGTATTTTTTACCCCTGCATGACCTACAATGTTGATGAGGACACAGCGCAGAACTGTTATAACTGCCCGGTTGTTGCCTACTACCCCGAAGTTTTGGCGGCAAACATTGAAGAATTAAAAAATATTCACTTCTTTTACGATTACCTTGGTCTTTTGAATAAAAAACTGCTGGCCAAAGAATTATACAAAATGCTGAACCCCGTTTATACGGATTTGGGCAGTGCGGAAATTAAAAACGCACTTACCCCCGCTTTTAAGGCTTACCGGGATTTTGAAGCCCGCGTTAAGGAGCAGGGCAAAAAAATAACCGAAGAAGCCTTAAGCAAAAACATGCCGGTTATTATCCTTGCAGGGCGCCCGTACCATACCGACCCGAAAATTAACCACGGCATAGACCGCCTTATTACCGGGCTGGGCGCTGCTTTAATCAGCGAAGACTCTGTAAGCGGCAATATTGACCGCAAAGATTTGAACAAAGACCTGGAAGTTTTAAACCAGTGGACCTATCACAGCAGGCTGTATGCCGCCGCTAAATTTGCCGCGCAGAACCCTGCCATGAACCTTGTTCAGCTTGTAAGCTTCGGCTGCGGCTGCGACGCCATTACGGCCGACGAATGCCGCCGCATACTGGAAGAAAACGGCAAAATTTACACCCAGATAAAAATTGATGACATTGAAAACCTTGGTGCGGCACGCATAAGGCTGCGCAGCCTGTTTGCGGCACTGGGCTTTGAATGCTGAAATAATTTTTGAAGGAGCAATTTTTATGTCAGAAACTGTGCTACCGGTTTTTACCAAAGAAATGAAAGCTACGCACACCATACTTGTGCCGAATATGCTGCCGTTTCATTTTGCATTGCTGCGTTCCGCGCTGCAAAGCTGCGGCTACAAAGCCGAAATCTTACAGAACACCGGCCGCAACGTAATAGAAACCGGTTTAAAATACGTTAACAGCGACATCTGTTACCCGGCGCTGCTTGTTATCGGGCAGATTATAAGCGCGCTGGAAAGCGGCAGATACGACCTCAGCAAAACGGCCGTTATGCTCAGCCAGACCGGCGGCGGCTGCCGCGCTTCCAATTATATATACCTTCTGCGCAAAGGCATGGAAAAAGCAGGGCTCGGCAATGTACCAATTATCAGCCTTAATGTAAACGGCATGAACGAACAGCCCGGCTTTGAGCTTAACCTTGCCATGATAAAAAAATTTATGGCCGCCATTATTTACGGCGACACTTTAATGTACCTTGCCAACAAAACCCGCCCCTACGAAACCATTAAAGGCACGGTGGACGAACTGGCAGGCAAATGGCTGAACAGGCTTGAAACCGCTTTTATGGAAGGCAAAGCGCAGGCTACCGGAACCATGAAGCAGCTTTCGCGCGCTCTGGCGGAGGATTTTGCCGCCCTGCCGCAAAAAGCGGAGCATAAAATAAAAGTTGGCATTGTCGGCGAAATTTACATTAAATATGCAGGGCTTGGCAACAACAATTTGGAGCAGTTTTTACAGAAGCAGAACTGCGAATACATGCTGCCGGGGCTGCTGAACTTTATTATGTACTGCGCCGACACTTACTTAACAGACTACAAACTGTACGGCGGCAAATTTTTTAAATACGGCATATCCAAAATGGCAATGCTTTATTTAAAACGCCTCGAAAAAATTATGCTTTCCGCACTTTCCACCCCGCCCTTTAAGCCGCCCGCTTCTTACGAAGAAACCAAAGCACTTGCCAAAGGCGTTATAGGCTACGGCAACAACATGGGCGAAGGCTGGCTTTTAACAGCCGAAATGCTGGAACTTGCCAAAAACGGCTACAACAACATCATCTGCGCACAACCATTCGGCTGCCTGCCTAACCACATAGCCGGGCGCGGCATGCTTAACAAAATCAAGGAAATTGCCGAAAATGCCAATATCCTGCCTATCGACTACGATTCCAGCGCTTCCAAAGTAAATCAGGAAAACCGCATTAAATTAATGCTGTCTACCGCCGAATAAAATTCTAAACAAAAAAAATTACCCCGCTGCCGGAAATCCGGCGGCGGGGTTCATTTTTACTGTTATTTAATTAGTTGCTACCCTGATAAACCATACCCTGAATATCGGTATCGCCTTTAACCTGTACAAAGGTGGTGGAGCCTGCCGGAATATTTACGGACTTGCCGGTTACAAAAGCACCGCCGATAATACCTACCGGGCCAAGCACTACCATACCGCCGATAGCGGCACCTGCTGCACCGGCAACGGTTTCGGCTGCCTGTTTGGCAACATCGCCGAGGAATACTTTAACGCGGGTATTATCAATAGCGTAAATAAAGCCAAAGTCAACATCAATGCGGGCATCCTGGCCGAACATACGCGGGCCTACAACCTTGGTTACCTTGCCAACGCCTTCAGCGCCTTTCGGCAGTACCAGCACATCATTAACAAAAACATTGTCGGCAACTTTGTATTTTACAATATCGCCTGCCTGAGCGGTTTTGCTGCTGAGGTCTTCGGCAAATTCAAGCTTGATTACGGAATCTTTCGGCAGAGTTACGGTTTCAACAACAACAATGCCGTCCTGGAAAGCAAGGTTTGCCAGTGCTTCAAGGCGTCCAGCAAGAGAGCCTGCGCCAACTTCGCCGTTCAGCATGGTTTCCAGTGCTTCAATGCGGCTTTTGGCCGGACCGCCTGCCGTGCTTTCGGTAAACTGCCATTCAACGGCGTTCAGCTTGGTTAAAAAGCTTGCTTCGCCGCTGCCGGCATAACCGTTGATATAATCATACAAATTATCAACTCTATTTAAAATAGGGTCAGTGGTAATGGTGCCGTAAACGTCATCTTCAAGGCTGTCCATTCTGCTGACCAGTGCGCCTGCCTGTTCCGTACCGTACAGGGTAACTTCCAGTGCGCCCATTTTTTCACTGGCAGACATTGTTTTCGGCGCAGCGGAGGCTTCAATGGCAGCGCTGGCGGAAATTTCGTCACCTGCTGCGGCTAAAGCTACGCCCGGAAAGGCAGATGTAACAGTAAGTGTTAACGTTAAAAATAAAGTAAGGAGTTTTTGTTTCATTTCATTACCTCCGTGCAAAAATATATATTAATTATATCATAAAAAGGCTTAAAAAAACAGTAAACTAATTGAAAACCGGGCAAGCATTAAAGCAAAGCCCGGTTTTATTTATTATTTTAAATATTTTGCAAAACTTGCCGCTACGGCATCTTTCATTTCGTCCATTTTGGCAAAGCGCCTTCTGTGCTGGGCACGTTTGGAAGGCTTCAGTTCCTCCATGGATTTTCTGTATTCGGGAATAGGTATTTTGTAAAAACGCCTGTCGTCAAGCTGCGTTCCTTCACATTCCTGCCAGAAGGCATCCAGCGAAGTTTTCAGTTTGCGGACCACGCGGATATGGTTCATGGCGTAATAGCCTTCGTTGCTAACGGCGTAAATGCTTTCGCAGCCCAATGCCGCCGCCACGTTGCGGATGCCGTAAAAAATAAGGTTTTTGGTGCGGTAGCCGTAAAAGGCTTTGGTCAGACCTTTAATAACTTCCGAACCGTTGGGCGTTCCCTGCAATGCGCCAATCCACAACGCAGGCTCGCCGTTTTTACCGGGCGCCAGCCAGAACATAATCTGATACAGCGCTTCTTTATCCCACATCAGCACCAGCGAAAGGCAGCCTTCCTTACGCTGCCCGGCGTGGAACCATAATTCCAGCGTCAGCGGCTTTTCTTCGTAGCTGTCTTCCCACAGGCGCAGCATTTCGCCTTCTGCATAAAGCCTGCGCAGGGCGTCTTCGGTTAATTTGCTTTCCAAAAATTCCACATGCGCCTTTACAAGGGCAATGCGTTCATCATAAGTAGAATTTTTGTAAAAGAACTGCCTTGTCGCCTGCTCCACAAAACTTGTTGTATGGCGCAGCATATCACGGCGCAGCGGAGTTGCCGCAAAGAAATCCAGCAGGCTGCCAATCTGTTCGCTGTGCAGCATGCAGCGGGAACGGAAAACAACGTACCTTTTCCATTCTTTCAAGCGTTTGGTATTGTACAGGCTATGCCCGATATGTTGTAAAATTTCTGTATCCATGTCAGCCTCGCAATTGTTTGATATGTTACATTATACCATATTGCAGGCCTTACTGCCAGTTATGCTTTGTCGCGGTCATACATCGGGCGCAGGCGGTCCTGCATCGGAATTTTATCGGCCGCAGCCGCAAGCAGCGCCCATTCATACAGCGTGCTCTGTGCGCCAACGGGCTCCAGGCGGTTGGTAACGCGGCGGTAAGTGCCGTTGGATTGCATCATGTGCGCGCCGACATTATCACGCAGGTACAAATCAAGCACTTTTTTAATGCGCTCAATATGCGCCGGCGTTTCAACCGGGAAGAACAGTTCAACGCGGTCGTTAAGGTTACGCGGCATCCAGTCGGCACTGGAGAGGAAAAGCTGTTCCTTGCCGCCGCCCTGAAACCAGAAAATACGGCTGTGTTCCAGCTGCCTGCCGACAATGCTGCGTACGGTAATGTTGTCGCTGATACCGTCCATGCCAGCGCGCAGGCCGCAGATACCGCGGATAATAAGGTCTATTTTAACGCCTGCCATGGAAGCCTCGTACAGTTTCTGAATAACGGGGTAGTCAATCAGCGAATTCATTTTGGCAATGATATGCCCGGTGCCGCCTTTTTTAACAATGCTGATTTCGTTGTCGATAAGTTCATAAATCTTTTTGCGCAGACCGAGCGGCGCCATAACCAGTTTATTCCATACCGGCGGGTCCGAATAACCGGACAATACATTAAAGAATGCCGAAGCGTCGCTGCCAAACTGGTCATTGGCAGTCATCAAGCCCATATCGGTATAAAGTTTGGCTGTGTTATCGTTGTAGTTGCCTGTGCCAAGGTGTACATAGCGCTTAATGCCGTCTGCTTCCTTGCGCACAACCAGAATAATTTTGGCGTGGGTTTTAAGGCCCATCAAACCGTAAATTACATGGCAGCCGGCTTCTTCAAGCCTGCGTGCCCAGATGATATTGTTTTCTTCATCAAAGCGCGCTTTTAATTCTACCAGTACCGTTACCTGCTTGCCGTTTTCGGCAGCGCGGGCAAGGGCCGCAACTATCGGCGAATTGCCGCTGACACGGTAAAGAGTCTGCTTGATGGCAAGTACGTTCGGGTCGTCGGCAGCGTCGCTTACAAATTTAACTACCGGGTCAAAGCTTTCATAGGGGTGGTGCAAAAGCACGTCGCGTTCACGCAGAACCTTAAAGATGTCGCTGTCGTCCGGCAGCTCCAGCGGGCGCTGCGGCATAAATGGCTCATACAGCCAGGGCCACATGCCCGGCAGCGAAGCAAATTTAAAGAAGCAGGTTGCGTCAAGCGGCCCGTTAATTTCATAAACCTCCTGCTCGGTAATGTCCAGATTATCGTACAGGAATTTTCTGATGCGGCTGTTGGCCTTATTGTAAATTTCCAACCTTACGGAAGCGCCGCGCGTACGTTTGCGCAGGGATTTTTCCACTTCTTTCAGCAGGTTGTCGATATCGTCCTCGTCAAATTCCAAATCGGCGTCGCGCGTAATGCGGAACGGCACAACATCCAGAATTTTGCAGCCGCTGTACAAATCGGAGCAGTGCTCGTTAATAACGTCTTCCAAAAATACAAAGCTGCGTTTTTCCTCGCCGGGAACTTCCAAAAGGCGCGGCAGTACGGAAGGCACCTGCACGATGCCCATGCTGTCTTCTCCCTCCTGGTTGGTAAGTTCTACCGCAAGGTTCAGCGTTTTGTTTGCCAAAAACGGAAACGGGCGCGAGGCGTCAACAGCCATCGGCGTCAGTACCGGGAAAATTTCTTCCTGGTAATAAGCCTCCAGCCAGCGGCGGCCTTTTTCGCTCAATTCGCTTACGCGGCAAATGTAAATGCCCGCCTCGCGCAGCTCCTTAACCAGCGAAAGCAGATATTTGTTTAACAGCTTCATCTGGTCGTGAGCCGCTTTGCTTATTTCTTCAAGCTGGGCTTTAACGGTAAGCCCTGCCGCGTCGCGTTTGTTAATGCCGTTTTCGTACTGGTCCCATAAGCCTGCCACGCGCACCATAAAAAACTCATCAAGGTTAGACGCGGTAATGGCAACAAATTTCAAGCGTTCCAAAAGCGGCGTGGTTTTTACGCCGGCTTCGCGCAGTACGCGCAGGTTAAATTTTAACCAGCTGAGTTCGCGGTTAAAAAAGTATTCCGGTTTATTAAGATTAATTTTTTCGTTCTTTTCCATTTATCTGTCCACCCGTTCCAAAACTGCCTGTAATCCGTAAACTTCTTCAAAGAAAGATGCCTTGGAGGCAAAAGTCCATTCTTCTATCGTCAAATCTTCAAGGGTAACGGCTTCCACCTTCATTACGCCGTTTTTAACGTTAACGCGGCAGCTTTTGATTTTTTGCTTATAGCTGCGGTCCATTGCATCTGCAAGACGCACCAAAGCAGCTATTTTTGCTACCAGCGGCATAATTTCCGCAGACATTTCTTCCACTTCGGCATGGCGTTTGCCGCTGAACAGCCTGTGTGCATGGTAATAGCTTGCCAGCGCCACTATTTTTTTGTCCATTTCGCTGAAGCCTAAAATGTCGCACGACATAATCAGCATATAGCTGTACAGCGAATGGCTGCGCAGCGAAACGTATTTGCCGATATCGTGCAGCAGCGCGGTTGCCTGCAAAAGAATGCGGCTGTGGCTGTCGAGCCCGTGGTGTTTGCCGAGTTTATCGAACATGGCAAGGGCAAGCTTGGCCACCTGGCGCGAATGTGCTTCGTCATACTGGTAACGCTCACCAATGCTGTACAGAAGGCTGAGCTGCTCCTGTTCAAGCTCGTCGGCATAATCTTTGCTGGCCTTCGGGCCAATATGCAAAAGGCAGATGCCGTCAATAAAGCGGTCATCCGTAAGGATAATTTCCTGAACCGGCACCAGTGCCAGAAGCTGCTCGTAAAGCAAAATTGTCGGCACAACCAGTTCCGCCACATCTTCGTTGATTTTAAACACTTTAATAATCTGCGGTAGGTTCAGCTCATGCACGGTTTTAAACAGCTGCATGAACTGTTCCGTTTTAATGCGGATAACGCCGGCTTTAAATTCAACGCCCATCATCTGCAGCAGAAGTTCCGATTCCGCGCCTGTCAGCACAAGATAATGTATCTGCTCGTTTTTCAACGCGTCCCTTACCGCGCCCATCGTACTTGAAAGGTATTCGGCAAGAGCCTGGTTGAATTTCATTGAACTGCGCTGATTGCGGTTAAAACTTTCCTTAACGCGGATAACGCCGATATTAAGGTTCTGCTGGTAGCGTATAATATTATCTTTTACAAAAGTAATGCCAAGCCCGCCAGAGGAAATATCCATCATCAGCATGCTCTCATCAACGCCGGTCAGGCCGTCAAGCTTCATGGTGCGGCGGATGGAAGCATATTTGGTATAAATTTCTTCCGGAAGGTCAATAACAGTTACTTTCAAGCCCGTCCTGATATAAATCTGGTCTAAAAGGAACACGCGGTTTAAAGCCTCGCGCACTGCGGTTGTTGCCTGCATGCTGTATTCTTCAACTTCGTATTCCGTCATCAGGCGTTTAAAGCCAACCAAAAGCTCGCAAATTTCATTTACCATGCTGAACGGAATGATTTTGTTTTTGAAGGTTTCTTCGCCCAGGCGTACGCGGCGGTTGCATTCCTCCAGAACTTTCATATTGTTTAAATTGCGGTACTGCACAATCTGCATGCTTATCATCTCAGAGCCGAGATGTATTGCTGCAAAAATTTTATATTGTTTTTTTCTCACATGACCACCTCATTAAAGCATTATATATTAATTCGACACAGCACCCTTAAATCCTTGCCTTTAACAATTTTTTTACAGCGCCTTACCATCCTTTTTACAAATTGTGCGTTTTTTTGCAGGATTTTTTACTTTTTCCGGTAAATATATATTTATTATGCGGTTTTACTGAATGTAAAATGACGGGAGGTATGTATTTTGCAGAGGATAGCTATTATAGATATCGGTTCTAACTCAGCGCGCCTTGTTATAACTCATATTTATAAAAACGGTGCCTACAACATGGTATACAACCAGAAAGAAGCCCTGCGCCTGAGCCAGAAAATTGACAAAAACGGCAACCTTACGCAGCAGGCGTTTAGCGACACCATTGAAACCATGAAAAGTTTTGCCTATATGTGCAAACTGTACCACGCAGACAGGATTATTGCCGTGGCAACGGCCGCCATCCGCAATGCGGGCAACGGTGCGGAGCTTACGCGCCTCGTACAGCGTGAAACAGATATTAACCTGCACATTATAACGGGCAACACCGAAGCCTATATCAGTTACCTCGGCGTTATCAACACCCTTCCCTACCACAGCGGCATTATTTTCGACCTGGGCGGCGGCAGCACGGAGTTGATTCTGTTTCAGGACCGCAAAATACTGGAATCCGTTTCCGTTCCTATCGGCGCAGTAAACACCACCGCACTTTTTAATACACGCAACACCGTAAGTTCTTCCGTTTACGGCGAGTTGAGCTTCTTTCTGCGCACGCGCCTTGCGGAATACCCCTGGCTGAAACAGCCCAAACTTCCGCTTATCGGCGTAGGCGGCACGGCACGTACCATAGGCAAAATGCACCAGCGCGCCACTAAATACCCCACAACCAAAATCCATAACTATAAATTAACGGTACAGGCCTTCCGCGGCATTTTTAACCGCCTTAAAAACAGCACTCTTGAAGAACGCCGCAAAATATCAGGCCTCAGCAGCGACCGCGCCGATATTATCATTGCCGGCGCTGCCATTATTAACGCGCTTTTTGAAGTTACCGAAAGCAAGCAGCTTATAACCAGCGGCTGCGGCCTGCGCGAAGGGCTGTTTTACGATTACTATTCCAAAGAACGCGGTATACCGCTTATTGCCGAAGATATCTTAGCCCGCAGCACGGATAATATTTTGAACCTTTACACGCCCGACCTCACTCACAGCCACCATATCACCAATCTGGCGCTGACCATGTTTGATGCCTGGAAACCGCTGCACGGGCTTGGCAAAAACTGCCGCCGCCTGCTTAAAACGGCTGCGCTGCTGCACGATATAGGCATTACAATTAACTTTTACAGCCATGCGCGCCACAGCGCCTATATGATTCAAAACGCGAAGCTTTTTGGGCTTACGCATAAAGAACAGCTTTTAACTTCGGCCGTTGCAGGCTGGCACAACGGCATTTCCAAAAGCTATTTTTCACGCGACCCGCTGTATATGACCATGCTTACGGAAAACAACTGGCAGACGGTAAGCAGGCTGGCGCTGCTTTTGGCCCTGGCTGAAAGCCTTGATTACACGCAGACCGGTATTTTAAGCATTACACGCGCCGGAATAAATAACGAAGGCGCCTTTTTGGAACTGAAAGAACACGGCAACCCCGTTATTGAACTGCACCAGATACGCGCGCATTTAAAATGGTTCTTTAAAACTTTCGGCAAACCGCTGCATTTTAAAGTAACGGAAGATCAATAAACAAATCACTTTTCTAATCCATAAAATTTAATATTATAAATTGAAAAATAGGGAACAATATGTTAATATTCATTTAAAAAGTTCCCTATTTTATTTTTATGTTCTATATAGGGAACTTTTATAAAAAACCGCGCAAAAATATTCCCTATACAGGAGCTTATTATGCAAAATCAAAATTTAGTTAATTTACAGCAGCTTTTAAGAAACAAAGCCGAATTACATGCACGGCTTCAATTATTGCCTTATGACGGCACACCGGAAATAAAAACCAATAAGGCAGGAAATAAATATTTGTATGTCCGCAAGCGCATTGCCGGTAAACTAACGTCAACTTACGTTGATGTTTTTTCCGATGATTTATATGCAGCACTTTTACGTTACTCACGCGAGGCAAGAGATTTAAGAAAACAACTGCGCAGAATCGAAAAAGAACTGGCATTAATTGGTTATACAGAACAGGAACTTTCTCCTCAGGTACAGCTTAATTTGGATTTTGCACGTGCCAATATGAAAGCCAATATTTATGATCAGGCAATTCTTGAAGGCGTTACAACTACGTTTCCACAAACAGAAACCGTTATTGACAACGGTATCGTCAGTGGTATGACACCGACAGATATTCAAAAAATCGTCAATCTTAAACACGCCTGGGAATTTATCTTGGATAAAGACGTAATAACAGCCCCAACAGATTATTATCTTCTTTGCTACATAGCCCGGCTTGTAAACGAAGGCTTTTTCCATGACGGAGGTAAAATCCGATCCGTACCCGTTACTATCGGAGGAACAAAATATATTCCGCCACTGCCGATAGAAATTAATGTTAAAGAACATATCGCTAATATAGTACAAAGTAAAGGCGTAATTATCGACACAGCAATAGAACTATGCCTGTATTGTATGAAAACACAAGTTTTCACAGACGGCAACAAAAGAGCTTCCATAATTTTTGCCAACCATTTCTTAATCGCTCATGGAGCGGGGCTATTAATAATACCTGAAAAAGATGTGCCTAAATTTAAAGCTTTGTTAGTAAGATATTATGAAAACAAAGATATCGATATAATTAAAACCTTCTTAAAAGAAAATTGCTGGCGTAAATTTTAATGTAATAAAAAATTAGTATCAACGGCAGTAAATTCATTATTATTGGCACCAAAGATTGGTGCCATTGGTGCCAAAGTTTAGAGTCATTGGTGCCACTTTTAGTGCCAATGGTACCAAAGTTTGGTGCCATTAGTACCAGCAATATCAAAAATATTAATTTTAGTATCATCGCTAACAGTGTAATTCTAACAACTATTATAATTTTGTCTGTGTTTTTATATACAAAAACATGTACCGTTTCCTATAAATTATCGGTAAAAGAAAAAGCAGAAACGCTTGTAAAAACGTTTCTGCTTTTTTATTTTAGGTTATTAATTCATTTCGCTTTCGCGCGCGTGGGTAAGCTTTAAGCGGCGGCGTGCTGCACGCAGGTTTTCCGGAACCTGTTCTTCCGGCATATTGCGCGGCACTGCCGTTGTGCCTGCTTTTTCTGCCGTGCTGTAATACCAAACCTTATAGTCCAGAGTATCCAGCGTCTGCTGCAGTTTTGCCATTAGTTCTTTAACGCTTTCACGCTGCTTTTTCATCATTTCAAGGCGTTCTTTAATGGTTGCATCGCCTTCCAGCACCATATATATAAATTTTTTAATGTCTTTAATGCCCATGCCGGTATTTTTTAAACAATCAATAACAAGCAGCCATTCATAGTCGCTGTCCTTAAACATGCGGATACCGCTTTCGCTGCGTTCCACAAACGGAAGCAGGCCTTCTTTATCATAGTAGCGCAGCGTGGAAGGCGTAGTGTTTAAAATTTTAGCCATTTCACCGACAGTATAAAACATTTTTTATCACTCCCCTAAAAAGTTCACAATTTTGCCATTGACTTAAAGTGCACTTTAACTTATACAATTTACTTAAACTTACAAGTTGATTATAGCATATAACCACAAATAAGCAAACATTTTATTTTGGGAGGCATAAAAATGGATTTTAACATGTATGTTCCGACAAAAATTTTATTTGGCGCAGGTACTTTAAATGAGCTTGGCAAACAACAGCTGCCCGGCAAAAAAGCCGTCATTATTATTTCCAACGGCAAATCAACCCGTGCCAACGGTTATTTAAGCCGCACCGAAGAACAACTGGCGCAGGCAGGCGTAGCCACAAGCGTTTTTGATAAAATTCAGCCCAACCCGCTGAAAGAAACCGTTATGGAGGGCGCGGCCTTTGTTAAAACGCAGGACGCAGATTTTATTGTTGCACTGGGCGGCGGCAGCGTTATCGACAGCGCCAAAGCCATTGCCGTTATGGCAGCCAACCCCGGCGATTTATGGGATTACATTGCAAGCGGTACAGGCAAAGGGCAGCCCATTAAAAATAAACCGCTGCCCATCGTTGCCATCAGCACCACGGCAGGCACCGGCAGCGAAGCTGACGCCGGCTGCGTTATTACCAACCCCGAAACGAACGAAAAAGTCGGCCTGAAAACACCGGACCTGTTCCCCGTACTGTGCATTGAAGACCCGGAACTGATGAAAAGCGTACCGGCACATTACACTGCTTATCAGGGCTTTGACGCGCTCAGCCACAGCCTTGAAGGTTATATCTCCAAATTCGCCAACCTTATGAGCGATATGTACGCCATCACCGCCATTGAAAATGTCGGCCGCTATCTGGCACGCGCCGTTAAAGACGGTAATGACATTGAAGCAAGAACACACGTTGCTTTCGGCAATATTCTTTCAGGCACGGTAATGTGCGTAGGCACCACCAGCAGCCAGCATTCGCTGGAACACGCGCTCAGCGCTTACCACCCCAACCTTCCGCACGGCGCAGGGCTGATTATGTTAAGCCGCGCATATTTCGGCAACGTAATTGCCCACCATGCCTGTGATGAACGCTTTATCCGCATGGCAAAAGCCATGGGCATGGAAAATGCAGATAAACCGGAAGACTTTTTAACAGTACTGCAAAAACTTTTGGAAGACTGCGGCGTGGCAGACCTTAAAATGAGCGATTACGGCATTACGCCGGATGAATTCCCCAAAATGTCAGACAATGCCATGGGGCCGATGGGCGGCCTGTTCGCCTGCGACCGCGTTGTACTTACCAAAGAAGACGTTATCGGTATCTACCAGAAATCATATAAATAATTTACTGCTTTGCGCAGAAAGAAAGGAGCTTTTATGAACAGGATTTTTAAAACACTGGCGCTTGCCGCCGCCATTACGGCTATGGCACTTCCCGCCTTTGCGGCAGAAAGCGCGCCGCTGCACCAAACAGTAACCAATCCGCAGAAACTGGAAGTAAAATCTGCCGGAAGCGAGCATTTTACCGGCGAAGTTGTAACGGCTGCCCTTTACGGGCCGCAGGCACCTTCCAAAAGTTATGCCGCCACTGTTACCTTCAGCCCCGGCGCACGCACTTACTGGCATATCCACGAAATGGGCCAGACCTTAATTGTTACCGAAGGCACCGGCTGGACGCAGGAATGGGGCAAAAAACCTGTAATGCTTAAACCGGGCGACATTGTGCGCTGCCCGCCGGGCGTTAAACACTGGCACGGCGGCTCGGCAAAAATGTCCATGACGCATATCGCCCTTTCCGAAGCAGGCGGCACCGTAACCTGGCTGGAACCGGTCAGCGATGAAGATTATCCGAAAGACTAAGGAGGGACGGCAATGAAAAAGAAATATCTGGCACTTTTAACGGCACTTATGTTAACGGCAGGCATCAGCACCGGCGTGCAGGCAGCGGAACTGAAAGCCTTAAACACACAGCAGGCAAACATTGTAACGGTGGCAGCCTTTATGGCCAAAGGCGATTTGCCGAACCTGAAAAAATCTCTTGCCACCGCTTTGGATAACGGCATGACAGTAAATCAGGCTAAAGAAGTTTTGGTACATCTTTATGCTTACACCGGCTTCCCGCGCAGCTTAAATGCACTCAGCACGCTGAACAATCTGGTGCAGGAACGCAAAGCCGCAGGCATTAACGACGAAATGGGGCCGGACGCTATGCCGCTCGACCCTTCCGTTGACCGTCTTGCCAAAGGCACCGAAATCCAGACCGCCATCAGCGGCCGCGTTGTAACCAACGAATTTGCACCAATTATTAATACCTTCCTGCGCGAGCATTTGTTTTATGACATTTTTGCGCGCGACATACTTACCTGGCAGCAGCGCGAACTGGCAACCGTCGGCGCACTGGCAGGCATCGGCAACGTAAACCCGCAGCTTACTTCGCACTTCCGCGCGGCCATGAACACCGGGCTTACACCGGAGCAGTTACAGGAAGCCGTTGATGTGCTGAACGAAACCGTAAGCACAGACACCGGCAGCAACGCGCAGGCAGTTTTAAATAATGTTTTGAGATAACGGACGGACATAAACAGATATAAAGAAAGGAACAGCTACCATGAAATTACGCAGAACTTTACTTACCGCAGGCCTTATAATGGCATTAAGCGCAGGCGCAGCTTTTGCAGCCGAACCTGCAAACACTAACCCCTGGGGGCTTGTTTACCGCAATGCCATTACCCAAAACGTAAAAGGGCAGGTAAATATCCACCCCGTAAGCTACAAGCTGAACGGGCTGAAAATTGCCGCCAATGTTTACACCCCGGCAGGCTATGACCCGGCAAAAAAATACCCCGCTATTGTTGTTGCCCACCCCAACGGCGGCGTTAAAGAACAGGTTGCAGGGCTGTACGCTCAGCGCCTTGCCGCACTCGGCTACATCACCATCACGGCTGACGCTGCTTATCAGGGCGCAAGCGAAGGCGAACCCCGCCATACCGACAAACCCTTTTACCGTACCGAAGACATTCACGGCATGGCCGATTACATTATGACTTACCCCGGCGTTGACCCTGACCGCATGGGCGTGCTCGGTATCTGCGGCGGCGGAGGTTATACGCTTAACGCTGCCAAAAGTGACAAACGCTTTAAAGCAGTTGCAACTTTAAGCATGTTCAACACTGGCGAAGTAAGGCGCAACGGCTATATGAACAGCGGCCTTGACACCGTACAGCAGCGCCTGCACGAAGCAAGCGATGCCCGTGCCGTTGAGATTACCAAAGGCGAATACCCCATCAGCGGCAACGTTGATTTTGACGCACTCAGCGATGAAGATATTGCCAAAATTCCTACCGACCTGTACCGCGAAGGCATGATGTACTACGGCCGCACGCACCGTCATCCCAACTCCACCTTTGCCTATACCACCAGCAGCCTGATGGAGCTGATGGCATGGGACGCTACCGACCAGCTTGAGCTTATCGACCAGCCGCTGCTGTTAATGGCAGGCAGCAAAGCCGATTCCCTGTACATGAGCAAAGAAGCCTTTGAAAAAGCTACCGGCACCAGGGATAAAGAACTGTTCCTCGTCGACGGCGCAACCCATATCCAGACTTACTATGTGTCCGAATATGTTGACCAGTTTGTTGCCAAATTGCAGGACTTTTACGGCAAACATCTGTAATAAAAAGAAGGTAATACTATGCAGCACAAAACAACCAAAACACTTGCAGCCGCCGTGCTTGCGCTGATGCTGAGCACAAGCGCCTACGCCTTTGAAAAACCCGTGCTTTTACAGGACCAGGGCAGCTTTTTTGCAGGCGGCACTACCGTTACCACACCCGGCAGCTTTGATTTCAGCAATCCTTTAAACCCGCAGGGGCAAACCCTTCACGGCGACCACGCCTATGTTTTTTACCAGAAACCCGTTAATGCCCATAAACTGCCGCTGGTATTTTTACACGGCGCAGGGCAGAGCAAAAAAACATGGGAAACCACACCGGACGGACGCGATGGTTTTCAAAATATCTTTCTGGAACGCGGCTATGCTACCTACCTTGTAGACCAGCCGCGCCGCGGTGACGCAGGGCAGGCAACCGTTGACGGCACTGTAAACGCCACAACCAATGACCAGTTCTGGTTCAGCAACTTCCGCGTCGGCGACGCGCCGGAATTTTTTAAAGGCGTACAGTTCAGCAAAGACCCGGCAGCGCTTGACCAGTACTACCGCCAGATGACACCTAACACCGCACCGTATGACCAGAGCGTTGTTGTTAATGCTTTAAGCGCAGTTTTTGATAAAACCGGCAACGGCGTGCTCATCACCCATTCGCAGGGCGGCGGCCCGGGCTGGCGTATCGCCATTAAAAACCCCAAAGTCCGTGCCGTAATCAGTTACGAACCGGGCAGCAGCTTTGTTTTCCCGCAGGGCGAAGAACCGGAAGCAATTCCTACATCAAGCCCCTTCGACCCATTACAGCCGGAAACCGTAACGCTTGACGAATTTATGCAGCTGACCAAAATTCCTATCGTCATTTACTACGGTGACAACATCGCCGAAAACTACACCGACAAGTGGAATAAAGATTCCTGGCGCATCCGCCTGGATATGGCGCATAAATTTGCGGCAGCCGTTAACCGCCACGGCGGCGACTGCACCGTTGTACACCTGCCGAAAATAGGCGTTACCGGCAACACGCACTTCCCCTTCAGCGACCTTAACAACGTACAGATTGCAGACTTAATGCAAAACTGGCTGCACGAAAAAGGCTTGGATAAATAAAAACTTAAAAAGCCCTGCCAACAAGGCAGGGCTTTTATTATTAACTGATACGTTGTTTATTTTTCGGGAGCTGCAATAACGTCACAGCCCATGTACGGACGAAGAACTTCAGGAATTACCACGCTGCCGTCAGCCTGCTGGTAGTTTTCCAAAATTGCGCATACGGTACGTCCAACAGCAAGGCCGGAGCCATTAAGCGTATGTACGTATTCCGGTTTGGACTTGGCATCGCGGCGGAAACGGATATTTGCGCGGCGTGCCTGGAAGTCGAGGCAGTTGGAACAGGAAGAAATTTCACGGTACATGTTGGCAGCAGGCAGCCATACTTCAAGGTCGTAAGTAGTGGCACTGCTGAAGCCCAAATCGCCGGTGCAGAGGCGGACTACCCTGTAAGGCAGGCCCAGAAGCTGCAATAAATGCTCGGCATTGTGGGTTAATTTGTCAAGCTCATCCCAGCTGGTTTCAGGTTTTACAATTTTAACCATTTCTACCTTATTAAACTGGTGCTGGCGGATTAAGCCGCGGGTATCGCGTCCGGCGCTGCCGGCTTCACTGCGGAAGCAGGCGCTGTAAGCTGTATAATATTTCGGCAGGTCTTCGCCGTTTAAAATTTCACCGGCGTGGTAGTTGGTTAAAGTAACTTCTGCCGTCGGAATCAGATAGTAGTCCAAACCTTCCAGCTTGAACATATCTTCAGCAAACTTCGGCAGTTGGCCGGTGCCGAACAAAGTATTGCTGTTAGCCATAAACGGCGTAAACATTTCGGTATAGCCGTGTTCTTTGGTGTTAATATCAAGGAAGAAATTAATTACCGCACGTTCCAGGCGGGAACCAAGGCCTTTGTAGAAGGTAAAACGTGCGCCGGTAACTTTAGCGGCACGGTCAAAATCTAAAATGCCCAGTTTTTCACCGATATCCCAATGGGCCTGCGGCTCAAAATCAAATTTGCGCGGCTCGCCCCAGCGGCGTACTTCCGGATTGTCGGAATCATCTTCGCCAACCGGAACATCCGGAGCAGGCATATTAGGAATGGTATATAAAATAGCGTTTAACTGTGCTTCGATATCTTTTAATTTTGCATCGCCTGCGGCAATTTCTTCGCCGAGGGCGCGCACTGCTGCCATTTGCGCGTCAGCATTTTCACCGGCTTTTTTCATGCGGCCGATTTCCTGAGATGCGCTGTTGCGCTGGCTTTTTAATTTTTCAACGCTTAAAATAACTTCGCGGCGCTGTTTGTCCAGCTCCAAAAAAGCGTCTAAATCTATTTTGGAATGGCGCTTTGCCAGTGCTTCTTTTACCGCATCAGGATTTTCCCTGACAAAATTCATGTCTAACATGTACATTCCTCCAAATTTACTTCTTTACTATAATATTTATATTTTATCACAAACACGGGCAATATTAAAGTAAAGCCTGTATAATCAGCAAAAAATCTTATATTTTAATGTTATGATGCCTTTGTACTGCACTTAAACTGCTTAATATTAAAATTTTATTTTTCTTGTGCGGCTGTGCCAAATTAATGAATTAAGAGTGCATAATTTTATTTTAAAGAGAGCGGAAGCAAAAATTTTCAGCGGCACCAAATACATTTTTAAAAATTTTTTCAAAAAACACTTGACGGCGCGCATAAAAGTTAGTATACTATCTCTTGCACAGTTCTAAAACTTGCTTGGCCCATTAGCTCAGTTGGTAGAGCACCTGACTCTTAATCAGGGTGTCGTAGGTTCGAGGCCTACATGGGTCACCATGTGGCCGGTTGGTCAAGCGGTTAAGACACCGCCCTTTCACGGCGGTATCGGGGGTTCGATTCCCCCACCGGTCACCATTCGGGCGCTTAGCTCAGCTGGGAGAGCGTCTGCCTTACAAGCAGAATGTCAGCGGTTCGATCCCGTTAGCGCCCACCATGTAAAATCAGCAGTCTTCAAACGAAGGCTGCTTTTTTTATTTCTGCATACTAAAAAACGCCAAAGCAGCTGCTTTGGCGTTTTGCCCATCAATATTAAATTTTATTCCAGTTCAATGCTTTCGCCGGGTTTTACAATCAGTACCTTGGCGCTGCCGTCAGCTTCCACTTTGGCTTTGTAGGCTTCGGGGTCCTGGGCAATCAGCGGCCAGGTGTTGTAATGGATAGGAATAACGTATTTTGCTTTTAAAAATTCTGCGGCAATGGCAGCATCGGCCGGGCCCATGGTAAAGTTGTCGCCGATAGGCAGTACGGCGTAATCAAACGGGTCAAGGCGCTGCAAAAGCTGCATATCGCTGTAAAGAGCGGTGTCGCCGGCAAAATACAGTTTGGTGCCGTAAAAATCTACAATAAAGCCGCAGGCATGGCCGCCTGCTACGCCGCTGCCGTGGAAGGCAGGAGTAATGCGTACATGGCCAAAATCAAATTTGTGGGTGCCGCCAAGGTGCATGCCGTGTGCGTTAACACCGGCTTCTCCGGCAAGTCCGCATACTTCGGCGGTGGAAATTACCGTGGCATTGCAGGCTTTGGCAATTTCAAAAGCGCTGCCGATATGGTCAAAATGTGCATGGGAAATTAAAATATATTCTACATTCAGGCCCTTTAAGGCTTCGGTGTCGCCCGGTTTAAATTTGGGGCATCCTTCCAGATACGGGTCGAAAATAATGTTGTGGCCTTCGTGGCACAGCATAAAGCAGGCATGGTTAATATACTTAAAAGTGGTTGACAAAGTAATCATCTCCTTTTTCATATGCTTATTTTTATTATAACACATCTCTTTTAATTATAGTAATTGTGAATTGTAATGAAACAAAAGTAAAACGCCTTTACAGTTTGCCCGTGCATGATGTAAAATTTATTTGTATATTTGCAGTTAATTAAAATTTTTAATACAGGCAAGGAGAATGAATGTGAAATTAAAAAAACGTACCATGACAGCGGTTGCCATTGCATGCTTAACGGCTTTTGCAGCCAGCGCACAGGCTTCGCCGCGTGCGGTAACGGTGCCCAATAACGCTAAAAGTACCGTTGCAACTGCGGCTGCGAAAATAATAAAAAATAATTTAAAAAAGGGTAAAGCTGCCAAAGCAGATGATAAAACCATTTCTTCAAAAAGCGTTACAAAGCCAAACGCAGCGGCTAAAAAAACTACTGCGGCCCAGCGGGCCAGAAAACCGGCAGCCAAAGTAAACATGGCGGGGCTGCCTAAAGATTATAAAAAAATAGGTATTTTTGGCGAGGCCGCAGCAACCAAAGAACAGGCAGCCGCACTTATTTACCTTAATAATACCGACCCGCAGCTGAATTGCTCCGTTGATGAGCTGGTTGATTTGTACTGGACGGAGGCCGGGCGCGAAGGCGTGCGTGAAGACATTGCGCTGGCGCAGGCCATTATTGAAACCGGCTTTTTCAGTTTTACCGGCGATGTAAAACCGGAACAGAATAATTACTGCGGGCTTGGCACAACCGGCGGCGGTGTGGAAGGCGAATATTTTGACGAGCCGGAAATCGGCGTACGCGCGCACATTCAGCATCTGCTTGCCTATACTACCAAAAAGCACCCCTCAACGGATATTGTTGACCCGCGTTATGAACTGGCGCATGCCATCCGTATGGAACGCGGCATAGTTGATAAATGGTCGGGCCTTAACGGCACCTGGGCTATGGGCAGCCAGTACTGCGAAAAAATTATGCGTACTTACCAGAGCATGCTTACTTTAAGCGATAAGGATTTAAAAGAAGCGGAAAAAGCAAAGGCTGAATACCTGAAAAATTATATGGGCAGCCATAAAGACGACGACAAGAAAGACAAGAAGGATAAGGAAACCAAGCCGGAACGCAAGCTGACGATGCGTGAACGCGTAGAAAAGATTTTGAGAGAAGGAAAGTGATTTAATGCATATCGTATTGGTTGAGCCGGAAATACCGGGCAATACAGGCAATATTGCGCGCCTGTGCGCAGCTACGGGCTGCCATCTGCATCTGGTGCGCCCGCTCGGTTTTTCTGTTGAAGATAAATATTTAAAACGCGCCGGGCTGGATTACTGGCATTTGGTAGATATTCATTATTATGACAGCGTATACGAAGTTTTGGAAAAATATAAGGACAACCCGCGTTATTTACTGACGACGAAAGCGCACAAGCGTTATACGGATGTGCAGTACGCGCCGGACAGTCTGCTTATTTTTGGCAAAGAAACGGCCGGGCTGCCGGAAAAGCTGCGCAATGAATACGCCGACTGCTGCGTGCGCATACCGATGATTGCCGAAGCAAGAAGCCTGAACCTTTCCAATTCGGTGGCGATTGTGGCATATGAGGCTTTGCGCCAGCAGCCTGATTTTGGCGGGCTGATTGTTTAACGGAGGATATATGATAGTTTTAAAAGAATTTGAATTTGACGCGGCGCATTACCTGCCGGAATATAACGGCAAGTGCGAGAGGCTGCACGGACATACTTATAAACTGGTGGTTAAGGTACAGGGCACGCCCGACCATGAAGGCATGGTTATTGACTTTATCCGCCTGAAAAACATTGTAAAAGAAAACGTGCTGGTACATCTGGACCACGCCTGCATTAATGATATTCTGCCGCAGCCCTCGGCAGAAAACATCAGCGTATGGGTATGGAACAAACTGAAGGATTTGCTGCACGGCGATAATTATGATTTATATGAAGTTGAAGTTTGGGAAACCAAAACAAGCGGCTGCATTTACAGGGGTGATTTATAATGAAAGATGTACAGTCTCAAACTGATATGCGCCGCATACCTCTTAAGCATGTAGGCATTAAAAATCTGCGCTGGCCCGTTATTTTAAAGGATAAAGAGCAGGGCGAGCAGCACAGCGTGGCAACTATCAGCCTGGCGGTGGATTTGCCGCACGAAATACGCGGAACGCATATGAGCCGCTTTGTGGAATGCATGCAGACTGTTGGCGCTATCAGCCCCACAGGGCTTGAAGAAGTGCTTGACAAACTGAAAGAGCATTTGCAGGCAGAAAAAGCCTTTATTCAAATGGAATTTCCGTATTTTATTTATAAAACTTCGCCGGTAACAGGGCAGCGCGCGCCGATGGATTTAAACTGCGTGCTGACGGCAGAAAAGAAAGACGAGTTTAAACTGCGCATTATGGCGGAAGTGCCGGTGCAGACTTTATGCCCGTGCAGCAAGGAAATAAGCGACTACGGCGCGCATAACCAGCGTGCGCTGGCGCGGATTGAAATTGAAGCAGACGGCCTTGTCTGGATTGAAGAACTGGCGGAAATGGCAGACGCAGGGGCAAGCGCGCCCGTGTACAGCCTTTTAAAACGCCCGGACGAAAAATTTGTAACGGAAAAGGCTTACGATAACCCGCGTTTTGTTGAAGATGCCGTGCGTGAAATTGCTTTGCGACTGGAGGCCGACAAACGCATTAAATGGTATGAAGTAACGGTAGAAAGCATTGAGAGCATCCACAACCATAATGCTTTTGCCTGCGTGGAGAAAGGCTGGCAGGCATGATTATTAAACTTAACGAACATAACCTTGTACATGAAATTGCCGCGCTGGGGGTGCATCCTGCCAGCGTTGGCATTTTTGCGTCCAAAAGCAGAATTATTACCTTAAAAATTACGGCAGTGCGTACCCCGGCTGCCAATATTTTAAAGCAGGAAATGCTGGCTGCCGGCGGCGACTGCGCTGTTCCCGCAAACTGCATTTTAAACAATACTGAGCGCATGGACGTTGTTTTGCTTGGTACGGTTAAGCATTACCGCATTCTGGCGCGCAAGCTGGCGCAGATGAACTTTTTCGGGCTGACAGCGCTGCAAAAGGAACTGCAAACTTTTCTTGCCGGGCAGCAGCCTGTAACCGTTTTGGCGGACGGCAGAAAAATTACTTACGAAAAAATGCGCATTATGGGCATTTTAAATGTAACGCCCGATTCGTTTTACAGCGGTTCACGCTTAAACGGCGAAGCGGCAGTTTTGCAAAGGGCAGAGCAAATGCTTAATGACGGTGCGGAAATTTTGGATATTGGCGGCGAAAGTACGCGCCCCGGCGCGGGTGCCGTAACGGAGCAGGAAGAAGTGTGCCGCGTGGTGCCTGCAATAACGGCCATAAAAAAACATTTTCCAAACAGCGTAGTTTCCATTGATACGTATCATGCGCTCACGGCGCAGGAAGCCGTTAATGCCGGTGCGGATATTATTAACGACGTTACGGCTTTGACCGGTGACGGGCATATGGCGGAAGTTGCCGCTGCGGCTAAAGTGCCGGTAATTTTAATGCACATGCGCGGTACGCCTAAAAACATGCAGCAAAACTGCGAATATACAAATGTAGTTGCGGAAGTTGCCGCCTATCTTAAACAGCGCGCGCTGCTTTTAGAAGAAACCGGTATCGGCGCGGATAAAATAATTCTTGACCCCGGCATCGGCTTTGCCAAAAACACGGAGCAGAACCTTGCGCTGCTGCAAGGGCTGGACGCTCTTACGGGGCTTGGCTATCCGGTGCTTTTAGCGGCTTCGCGCAAAACAGTTATCGGCGAAACGCTGGGAGGGCTGCCGCCGCAGGAAAGGCTTGAAGGTACGATTGCTTTAAGCTGCCAGGCCGTTTATGCCGGTGCGCAGATGGTGCGCGTGCACGATGTTAAGGAAAACGTGCGCGCAGTGCGGATGCTGGAGGCGGTTTTATGCAGGTAACGGCGTATGTGGCATTGGGTACAAACCTTGGCAGTTTAAGGGAAAATCTCGACGTAGCATTAATGCGCCTGCGCGAAAAGGGCTTGCAGATAACAAAGGTTTCGTCGTATATCGATACCGACCCTTATGGCGTTACCGACCAGCCGCGCTTTTTAAACGCAGTATGCGAAGTAAAAACAGAGCTTTTACCGCAGCAGCTTTTAAAAATACTTTTGGATACCGAACTGGAAATGGGGCGTGTGCGCCTGCGCCGCTGGGGTGAGCGCATTATAGATTTGGACATGATTTTTTACGGCAATGAGATTATTAATGAGCCTAATCTTATTGTGCCGCATCCTGATATGCAGAACCGTGATTTTGTGCTGCGCCCTCTGGCAGAAATTGCGCCGGATATAGTGCATCCGCTTCTGCATAAAACTATCAGCCAATTATGGCAGGAATATTTGGAAAAGAAGGATACAAATGAAGTATGAACTTAATGCGGAACATCTTGTAAAAAGGTTTACCGCTTATGCGAAAATCAATACCGCTTCCGATGAAAGAAGCGCGCAGCTGCCAAGCAGCGAAGACCAGTGGCAGCTTGCGGAACATTTAAAAAAAGAACTTACGGAACTCGGCCTTGCCAATGTGCAGGTAACTGATAAATGCTATGTGCTGGCGGAACTGCCTGCCAACACGGAAGAAGCCGCTCCTGTTATCGGGCTGATTGCCCATATGGACACCAGCAGCGAAGCAAGCGGCGAAAATGTGCAGGTTACCATGCACAAAGCGTGGGACGGCAGCGATATGCACCTTGCGCCCGGCTGTGTACTGAGCGTAAAAGAGTTTCCGGAAATGGCGGCATACCGCGGGCAGGATATTTTAACCGCCGGCGGCACAACCTTGCTTGGCGCGGACGACAAGGCCGGTATTACGGCAATAGTAAGTGCCTGTGAATATCTTTTGCAGCACCCGGAAATTAAGCATGGCAAAGTTTTGCTGGCCTTTACGCCGGATGAAGAAATCGGCCGCGGTACGGACGGTTTTCCGTTAGCTGATTTTAAGGCTGATTTTGCCTACACTGTGGACGGTGGCGCGTTGGGTGAACTTAATTACGAAACCTTTAACGCCTGCAATGCCAAAATAATTTTTAACGGTGTATCCGTACATCCCGGCAGCGCCAAAAACAAAATGCGCAACGCCGTAACCATGGCCGCGGAATGGCAGCTTGCCCTGCCGCAGGGAGAAAAACCGGAATATACAGATGGCTATGAAGGCTTTTACCATTGCCTGCGTATTGAAGGCGGCACCGACCGCGTGGAACTGGATATGATTTTGCGCGACCACGATAAGAACATTCTGGCAAAACGCAAACAGCTTTTGCTGGATTTGGCAGCGTTTATGAATAACAAATATGGTGCCGGCAGCGTGGAATGCAGCTTGCAGGATATGTACTGCAACATGAAGGAATATATAACGCCGGTGTTTGAAATTGTTGAACGTGCCGAAAACGCCATGCGCGAAGCCGGTATTGAGCCGCAGCTTGTGCCGGTGCGCGGCGGAACGGATGGTTCGCGCCTATCGGAAATGGGACTGCCCTGCCCAAATATTTTTACCGGCGGGCATAACTTTCACGGGCGCTACGAATATCTGCCAGTGCCTTCGCTTGTAAAATGTACCGAAGTTTTGCTGAATATTGTAAAGCTGTAATGCTTACACCTTAAACTAAAAATCAGGACGGCTGCTTTATTTGAGCGGCTGCCCTGATTTTTTATTATACCTAAAAGTAATGGAGTATCATGTTTTATAACTATTTGTTGTTTTAACTGTACAGAATTATAATAAAAGCAACAGAGGATAAAATTTTATAATGCTGCGGGGGAACAGGATAGTGTTATAATTAAATGTGTGGATGGGATTGCAAAAACATATGGCGCAAAATACGGCAGAGGCTGCCGGGGCTGAACATGTATGGTCTGCCGGAGAGCAGAAAATATAAATTTAAATTTATTGAGAAAGAGGGATAATTATGCAGAAAGTATTAGTTGCTTATTTTTCGTGCAGCGGTGTAACAAAAAAGCTGGCGCAAACGCTGGCAGGCGTTGTTAAAGGCGATTTGTATGAGATTACGCCGGCGCAGCCATATACGGCGGCAGATTTAAACTGGCAGGACAAAAATTCGCGCAGCTCGGTAGAAATGAGAGATAAATCTTCGCGCCCTGCCATCAGCGGCAGCGTAAAAGACTTTGCGCAGTATGATACCGTTTTTGTGGGCTTTCCGATTTGGTGGTATGTTGCGCCGACAATTATTAATACCTTTTTGGAAAGCGAGGATTTTTCCGGCAAAACCGTTATTCCGTTTGCAACAAGCGGCGGCAGCGGCGTAGGCGATACGGATAAATACCTGCATCCTTCCTGCTCTGCGCAGACTGACTGGCGCCCGGCAAAACGCTTTGCGGCAAGCACTGGCGCAGCAGAGCTGCAAAAATGGGTGGAAGGCTTAAAACTGTAAGCATTTAAAAATTAAAATCAGCAAAACAAAAACTCCGCAGTTTAATGCTGCGGAGTTTTGCTGTATATACGTAGTTTATTTTGTTATGCGCTGATTGTGCTGCTTAAAATTTGGCGTTATCTTTAAAGGCTCGGCCAAAATCGGTAAGCGTTAAATCGGCGTAGTTGAAATCGGCATCGTCAAGCATGGCACGGTCGAGCCGGGTACCGTTAAGCTGTGCGTGCTGCAAATTGCTGCGCGAAAGGTTGGCAGATGTTAAATCGGCATTGGTCAGCACGGCGTTTTGCATTTTGGCGTTGTATAAATTGGCGTGCGTTAAAACGGCGCCGGTTAAATCTGTTTTATACAGCCAGCTGTAAGACATTCCGGCGTAGCTGAAATCGGCATTCTGTGCATTTACTTTGTCAAGGGTTGCTTCCTGCAATTTGGCGTAGGCAAAGCTTGCATAGTTTAAATCTGCACCGCGCAGGCCTGTGCGGTACAGTACGGCGTTATTTAAAACGGCTTTGTCCAGTTTGTTTCCGTTTAGGTTGGCATAGCTTAAATCTGCGCCACTTAAATTGGCTTTGGTTAAAGTGCAGTTTTTAAATACGGCCCTGTGCATGTTTGCGTTTTGCAGGTCTGCGCCGCTTAAATCGGTATCTGCCAAGCGCGCGCCGTTAAGGTTGGCGCCGCGCAGGTTAATGCCGTTAAGGTTAAGCCCGCTTAAATCGGCGCCGCTTAAATCCGCACCGGGGCAGCTGATGCCGCTCTGCACCTGCTGCACGTCGCTTGCATTGTAGGCAAATGCCGCTGCGGGTAAGGCAAGGCAGCAAATAAATGTTAATAAAAATTTTTTCATAATTCCTCTCAGGCTTCGTTAAAAAGTTGAACCAGTTTCTGCGGTTCATCAGGCAGTTTGTCAATAATTTTCCACGGTTCGTGCTCCGCAAGCTGCTCTTTGGTGTAGGTTGAGCCTGCCAGCACGGCAAGGCAGCGCGCCCCTATGGCTTTGGCGCAGATAATGTCGTTGGGCGTATCGCCGATAAGAAAAATATCGCTGCCGCTGATTTCTTCTTCCGGATGCATTACCTGCAAACGGCGCAGGGCGATTTTGGCGAGCTCGCTGCGGTCTTCGCTGAGTTCGCCGCAGACGGTGTAGTGGCTGTCAAAGTATTTGTCGATTCCGTACCGCTGCAATTTTAAATAAGCACCGGTAGTAGTGTTGCCGGTTAAAAGGCAGGTTTTAAAGCCCTCAAGGCCTTCAAAATAAGCCAGCGTTGCGGTTACATTGGGCATTAAATGCCCCTGGCGTTCTTTTAAAAATTTTGGCAGCAGGCGGTGGTAGTTAATTAAAATGTTTGCGGCGTCAAAAGTACGGCAGCGCCCTTTTATATCAATGCAAATTTGCTTGATAATCTGCGAATCCGTTGCGCCTGCTAGCGGATGCGAAAACTGGAAATTTTCAACGCCGAACAGTTCCCTGATTGCCGCGCGCAGCGCATCTGCCCCGGCAAGGCCTGTCAGAAGCAGCGTGCCGTCAATATCCCAAAAAATATATTTCATAAAATCCTCCGTTTAAATGCAGGGTAAAAGAAAAAGCTGCCTTTTGGCAGCGTTTAAATTGATTTAGGACGCATCATCAGTTTAGATAATTTTTTGCCAAGGGTTTTGGCTTTGCGTATGATTTTTGTATGTGATTTGCGGCGCGGTTTCATATCGCTTTCGTTGCCGAAATCGCCGCGTTCCAGATAAGTGATTTTGGATTTGTCGGGATTGAAGTATTTGCGCATAAAGCGTGCCAGCCCGTCGGGGTCGGCTTCTTTAAAGCAGGTAAAAATATCAATCGTGGCAAAGCCCATATCCGGATAAACGTGCATGGTAATATGCCCCTGCTTGCAGTGCGCAAACACGGAATATTCGTCAATGCCGTCCTCGTCGTTTACATAAACGCCGCTCGGCTCCATGCCGAAACGCGCTGCGGCGCTGCTGAGCATGTGCTCGATGCCGATAACGTCATCCAAAAGTATATCGCTGCAATTATACATATCAATGGCAATTTGTGTGCCGATGGATTTCAAAGCAGAACCTCCTGCCTTTTTGGAAAAAGGCTAAAACGTATTTGATTAATTATAGCTAATTTTAAACCTGTTGTCAAAAAATAATAGCCTGCGCGGCCGAGGTTTATTAAGTTAAAAAAACATGCTATAATTAACTGAACATTTGTTTTGTACGGTGGTGAGCATTTGGAACAGCTGCAGGGAACACTGGAAAATGTTATATATCAGAGCGGCGACGGCGGCTTTTGCGTGCTGCGCGTTAAAACGGCAGCCGGTTTGGCAACGGTTACCTATAAAGGCATGGCGCCATATATGGGCGAAAACATTGCCATGGAAGGCGAATGGTGCGAGCATGTGCGTTTTGGGCGACAGTTCAGGGCCGATGCTTTGCGCGTGGTTAAGCCTTCCACCACGGACGGTATTGAGCGGTTTCTGGCATCAGGCGCGGTTAAGGGCATTGGCAGAACCATGGCGGCGCGCATTGTGGAGCATTTTGGCAGCCGCACGCTGACCGTTATGGAAAGCGAACCGGAAAGGCTGACGGAAGTTGCAGGCATAGGCCGCAAAAAGGCAGAAAGCATTGCGGCTTCGTATGCCGAACTCAGCGAAATGCGCGAACTGATGCTGTTTTTGGAGCAGCACGGGGTAAGCGCCAACTATGCGCCAAAACTACAGGCGCGCTATGGCAGCACGGCACTGGTGCGCGTGCAGGAAAACCCCTATGCCCTTGCGGGCGAAGTAACGGGCATAGGCTTCAGGACGGCCGACAAAATAGCGCTGGCACTGGGGTGCAGCCGCAGCGACAGGCGGCGCATAGAAGCGGGGCTTGTTTATGCGCTTAACATGGCGGCTTCTGCCGGGCATACCTGCGTGCCGGAAGAACTTTTGGCACAGGAAACGGTAAAATTGTTGCAGACCGACCCGGAACCTGTAAAAGAGCTTTTTAAAGAACTGATTGACGAAGACCGCCTGCGTACGGAAGAAGTGGGCGGGCTGCGCCTTATTTACCCGGAATACCTGTATCAGGCGGAAACGCAGACGGCAAAACGGCTGATAGCGCTGCGCGACGCACCGGGAAAAATAAAAAGTGTTGATGTTGAAAAAATTATCGGCCATTGGGAACGCGAGGCGGGCATACAGCTTGCCGCAGCGCAGAAAGAAGCCATCCATGCTTCGCTTAAATACGGCGTATTTGTATTAACCGGCGGGCCGGGCACAGGCAAAACCACCGTTGTTAAGGGCATTATAACGGTGCTGGAAAAAGCGGGCTGCCGCATTTTGCTGGCGGCGCCTACGGGCAGGGCGGCCAAGCGTCTTGCAGAATCAAGCGGGCATCCGGCGCAGACGGTACACCGCCTTTTGGAATACCAGCCGGACGGCAGCGGTTTTAACTTTGGCAAAAACGACAGCGACCCTCTCGACGCGGAAGCAATTATTATCGACGAAGCATCCATGCTGGATATTACCTTAATGCACCATCTGCTGAAAGCAGTGCCGGGCGGCTGCCGCCTTATTTTTGTTGGCGACGTGGACCAGCTGCCTTCGGTAGGGCCGGGTTCGGTATTAAAAGATATTATCCGCAGCAAAAAAATGCCGGTAGTAAGGCTGGAAAATGTTTTCCGCCAGGCGGAAGTAAGCCCCATTGTGCGCAACGCCCACCGCATTAACCATGGGCAGATGCCGGAATTTGCCGAACACAGTGATTTTGAGTTTGCCGGTTTTGACAACGAGTTTATGGCGGCAGATTTTGTGGCGCAGCTGTACGGAAAGATAGCGGCCGAACACGGCCTGCAGTATGTGCAGGTGCTTTCGCCGATGCACAAAAACCCCTGCGGCGTGCAGAACTTAAACAAAGTTTTGCAGCAGCATTTAAACCCGCCCGCGGCAGACAAGGGCGAACTGACGCTGCCGGGAGGAGCCGTGCTGCGCGAAGGCGATAAGGTAATGCAGATTCGCAACAACTATGAAAAAGAAGTGTTTAACGGCGACATAGGACGCATAATACGCATCGACGGCGGCAACGTAACCGTGGTGTATGATGACGGCGGCAAACCGGTATTTACCTCGTTTGAAGATGAATATGCTTATGCCGGTATCAGCGGCAACAAAATTGTTTATACTTCTGCCGAGGTGGATGAACTGCAGTTAGCCTATGCCATGAGCGTGCATAAATCGCAGGGGAGCGAATACCCGGTGGTAATACTTTTAATGGTGCCGGGGCATTATATAATGCTGCAGCGCAACCTGTTTTATACTGCGGTAACGAGGGCGCGGCAAAAAGTTGTAATAGTCGGCAGCAAAAAAGCCGTGCAGGCAGCTGTTTTAAACGATAAAACGCGCAAGCGCTATTCGCTTTTGGCAGAACGCTTGCAGGAACAGGCCGATGTATTTTAATAAAATGGTGATAATTTGAATTATATAAAAGAATGGTGGCGGGCGCTTGTAAGCGTGTTTTTTGTGCAGAGCTGCTCCGTATGCAATGCAGAAACCGAAAGCGGCGTGTTTTGCCCTGCTTGCAGGCGCAGTGAACTTTTGCTTGAAGCAATGCCGGGGCTGTTAAACCTTGACGGCGCGGTAATGGGGTATAAGTATGATGGCGCGTTGAAAGAAATGCTGCATAAACTTAAATTTGAAGGCGAAAGCAAATTTTTGCAGCCGTTGGCGGAAGAAGCTGTATTTTTAGCACAGGCATATAGCGAAAGTAGCTTTGATATGGTGGTATCCATACCGACGGACACAGCAAGGCGCAAACAGCGCGGCTTTGATATACCTGAAAGTATTTTTGCCGGAGCGCTTGCCGTTAAAGGCGTGTGGCAGCCGCAGGTGCTGGCGCGCATAAGGGCAACGGCGCCGCAGTACGGCCTTACGCCGGATAAACGCCGCAGCAATGTACACGGCTGCTTTGCAGTGCAGGGCGATGTACAAAAAGCAAAAATTTTACTGGTGGACGATATTTTAACCACCGGCGCAACACTGGACGAAGCGGCAAAAACCTTAAAGCAGGCAGGCGCCAAAAGTGTTTACGCTTTAACACTGTGCGGCAGTCTGGAAAATTTTAAGGACTGAAAGGCAAGGAACACTGTTTTGAAAAGCCGGTGCTTAGCTTAAATACTGCTTAAAAATTCGTAAAAACGTAAATTAACAAATAAACTAAAACCTCACGGTATTTATGTATCGTGAGGTTTTGTGCTTTAATTATCGTGCAGATTTTTTTATGCCGTATTCGCAATTTGTTTTTAATTCTATTTCAAAAATTCTGTTCCACGGAAGTTTTGTTTCGGCGTTAATGCCGGTAAGGTAATATTCATCTGCGCCGTCGCTGTAAAAGGGCGTAAGGCCTAAATTGGTATATAAAAGACTGCGTTTTTCGTTATAAATAAAGCCTTCTATAATATTTTCGGCAAAAGTTTTATAGCCGTCATTCAAATTTGCAGGGTCCTGCCCGCGCAGGGTAAGTATTGTGCTGAGGCGGTGGTGCAAAAGTTTTTGATAGCTGTAATCATCCAGCAGGCGGGCAACGGTAAAGTTAAGGTTGTGCGCGTAAAGCGCAGGCTGCAGATGTTTTGGCAGGCGTTTAAGCTGCCCGGTAAATATTGCGCTTTGCGCCATGGCTGTGCCTGCCGCGTTGCCGAAGGTGTTCCAAGCCGAGTAAGAAACAAGTTTGTTTATGGTTACGTTGTTTGCCAAAAGCACGGGCAAAAGCATCTGGCTGCTTTCGTAATCTTCGCTGCTGTCGATAACGGCAACGTGTTTGCCGCTGTTCAGCAGTGTTTGCAGTTTCTGCGCCATTTTTTCGTTGGCAGGCTCTTTGGGACTTCCGCAGTGTACATATAAAATAACGTCGGCTTCATCCGGGTTTTGCGTCAGCATGCCGCCGGTAAATTTAATTTTGTCAAGCAGGGCGGCTTCGGCAGTAACTGCCATGTAAGGCATAATGGCAGTGGCTGCACTGCCGGTGGTATATTCAATATAAAATTTTGGTTTGTAGTTATTAATCTGGCAAAAGCGGCGTGCAGTAAGCATTTGTGCTATTTCGTCCGCGCCGCAGGTGGTTGTGCTGGCGCTGCTTAAACTTGCCTTGCGCATATAGGCTTCGGCGTGGGTGCGGTTGCGGTTAGGCAGCCCAAAGGGCTGGGAGTCATCCTGCCCTATTACAAGCGTATAATTTTTGGCGGCGCATAATGCTGCAAGCTGTTTGTTAAAACTGTCGTTTGTGCTGTACAGCACGTTATATTTTTGCAGTATTTCCTGCGGAATTTTATTTTTAATTTCTTCCAGCTGCGCTGTGGAAGGGTAGTCGCCAAACTGTTCTACAATATCGCGCAGGGTGGAATAACGCATCAGGTGCCACTGGTACCAGGCGTCCGGCAGCAGGTTGTCGCTTACGAGCAGGCGCGGAATAATCGAAAAAACGGTAATATCTTCGCCCGAAGGCATTTCTTGCAGCAGTTTAAAAAAGTTCTGCTCGTCGTTAACGGTTCCATGCGGCAGGCGCGAAGCAAGCAGCCCGCCGTGAATTAAAAGGTCGCCGGAAATAACCGCCGGGCATTTGCCTGCGTTATGGCTGAGCCATGAGGATAATTTTTCGCGGGTTGCCGGTGTGCGGTAGTTGTCAAGAAGTTCTTTTGGGGGTAAAATTACATCTATGGAAGCAAGCCTGCCCAAATCCTGCGCTATTAACGTGCAGGGCGGGCGGCTGTCAAGCGGCACAAGCAGCAGCTGTTCCTGCACCGGCAGGGGCGGCGGTGTGTAAGGCGTGCTTGGCGGAAGGCTGAAAAAATAAAAAATATAGCTGCACAGGGCGGTTAAAAAAAGCCATAAATATTTTTTCACGGTAAGCCTCCTTTGCAGCGTATAGTTACAAATATTATATTACAAGTACGGAGTTTTTAAAATGAGAATTATTACTGGCAGGGCCAGAGGGCTGAAGCTGACTACGCCCAAAAACTGGGATGTGCGCCCTACTGCCGACAGAGTGAAGGAATCGCTGTTTAATATTATCGGCAGCAAAATAATCGGCGCGCAGGTGCTGGATTTATTTGCCGGCACGGGCAACCTTGGGCTTGAAAGCTGGAGCCGCGGCGCGGAGAAAATTGTTTTTACCGATACAAGCAAGGAATCGCTGCGGCTTGTAGAAAGCAATATTGCCAAATGCCGGGCGCAGGACGATACGGAAACAATTTGCGGGGATGCCTGCCAGCTGATAGGGCGGCTGCATAAAAAGGGCATGAGTTTTGATTTTGTTTTTGCCGACCCGCCTTATAACAAGGGTTTGGTGCAGAAGGTTATTGCCGCGCTGGCGGAAAGCCCTCTTTTAAACGACGGCGGCTATTTAATTGCCGAACATTCGGCACATGACGGGCTTGGAATACTGCCGCCGCAGTTTGAACTTGTGCGCTGCGAAACTTACGGCGAAACAAAAATTAGCTTTATACGTTTTGCAAAAGTGTGAAAACATGTTACAATAGATAAAAGGTGCGGCAATTAAAGGAATATTACATTTTGTGTAGAATAAAGCTTTTAGAATATTGCCAAAATTTACCGTCTGCAAAGCAGATTTTAGGAGGTTAATAAAGTGCGCAGAGCAATTTGCCCGGGGAGTTTTGATCCGGTAACCAATGGCCATTTGGACATTTTTGAACGGGCAAGCCAGATGTTTGATGAGATTGTCATCAGTGTTTTTCACAATCCGGGAAAGGAAAAAGCAATGTTCAGCATGGAAGAACGTGTTGAAATGCTGCGTATGGCAACAGCGCATATCCCCAATGCCAGGGTTACCTGTTTTTCGGGTTTGCTGAACGAGTTTTGCAGGCAGGAAAAAGCTCCTTTTATTGTCAGGGGCCTGCGTGCATTTTCCGATTTTGAGTATGAATTTCAGCGTGCGCTGCTGATTAAAAAAATTGATAATAATCTGGAAACTGTTTTTATCATGACCAATGCCAATTATTCGTTTTTAAGCTCTTCCGGCGTGCGCGAACTGGCTACGTTTGGCGGCTGCATCCACGGTTTGGTGCCCGATAACGTTGAGGTGCGCATTAAGGAGCTGCTGGCGGAAAAACACTTGTTATAGAAAGAGGATGTTACGATGATAGACAAGAGTACCAGTGCTGCTTTAGACAGAATTTTTGATGAAATGTATAATCTTATTTCTGCGGCCAGCAGAATTCCGCTGACTGATAAAATCATTGTGGAAGAAAGCGATTTGGCTGAAATTCTTGATGATTTGAAGGAAGCCATTCCCCGTGAAGTAAAAAGTGCCGCCAAGCTTTTGGAAGAGCAGAAAGCCATAATCAACAAGGCCCACGAAGATGCCGACAATATTGTTGTGCAGGCTAAAACCGAGGCGGAACGCATTGTGGAAATTGCCAAGGCGGAAGCAGAACGCCTTGTACGCCAGGAAGAAGTTGTGCAGCAGGCACAGGCTTTTGCCGAGGATATTAAAAATACGGCTCTGCGCCATGAACAGGAAGTTAAGGAAGAAGCAGACGCTTATGCAGAGCGCGTAAAAATGGATGTGCTGCAATATGCCGACGATATGCTGGCATATTTAAGCGGCAATTTGCAGTCTGCCCTGCAGGGACTGAACGATAACCGCAATTCCGTTAATGACGAACGCCGCAAACTTGCAGCGCCGCAGGAATATTACGGCGATGAAATTCAGGACGACGAAGAAGAAAAATAATCAGGCAAAAATTTAAGCCGTTTACTCTTACGGGTAAGCGGCTTTGTTTTTTGTCAGGCCTGCTGAAAAGGCTGCGTTAAAAAATCGCTGTTGTAGGTTTGGCAGTAGGTTTGGCTGCGGTTTTGCAGTAATGCCAGCAGGTTGGCGGCGTTAATATCCGTTTGCAGCTGGCGTATAATAAGTTCGTCTTTTTCGTCATCGCCGGTGAGGCAGTTTTTAAAATTGCGGCCTATTTTGGTAATAACCGGGAGCGAGGCTGTTTTGCGCATTTGTGCAAGCATACTGCGTCCGCGGTTGTTAAATGCCAGCACGCGCAGGTATTGCGGTTTGGCTTCGGTAAAAATGGTTTTGTCATTGCCAAGCAAAAGCTGCATCAAAAGGCGGCGGATGCGCGATTTTGTATAGCGTTTGCTGCTTACGCTGCTTACAACGCTTTGCATATCCGGGCAGGCAGCTGCTGCTTTTAACCGGTGTTCAAGGCCTTCCGTACATTCGCAGGCAGCGGCAATTTGCTGTTCCGTAAGCATGCAGAGCTTGTATAAAACGAGCGCGTCAAGTTTTGCTGTATGCCAGCCAAGTAAATTTAAAGAATGGAGCCTTTCCAGTAGTTTATGGCTGCATTCCGGGATTTGGTTTAAAATTCTGCCGGAAAGCCCTGCTGCGGCGTATTCCGCGCGTATACCGCTGGCGCTGGCGTATTCCGCGCTTATGTCGCTGCTGTTGTAGTCTGCACCGCAGCGGCGTATAACAAGCGGCGCAATTTGCGGCGCGTATTTTTGCAGGCAGCGGCAGTATTCAAGTGCCAAAATATCGTTTGCTTCCGCCGCGGCAAAAGTAAAGCCTGCATTTTGCAAAAGGGTGGACTGGGCCGCGGCGTAAGAAGAGCCGCTTTTTATAATGGCGCGCAGTTCTTCCTGATGAGTGTTGATGAAGTGGGCGGCAGCTGCAAGCGTTTGTGTTTCCGCGGTTTCCGCGCCGAAAGCGAGGTAACCCGTAATTCCTGTCGCCGCTAAAAGCTGCACTGCGCCTGCGGCAAAAAATTCCGCGCTGCGGCACGAAAATACGGCAGGCAGTTCCAGTACAAGGTCTGCACCGTTTTGCACGGCCATCTGCGCCCGCGCCCATTTATTGCAGAAGGCAGGTTCGCCGCGCTGCACAACGCTGCCGCTCATAACGGCAATAACGGGCAAATCGCCTCCGGCAAGGCGGCGCGCTTCGGTAAGGTGCAGCAAATGCCCATTGTGAAAGGGATTGTATTCGGCTATAACGCCGATAGATTTTTTCATAGGTTCACCTCAGAAAGTTTTACTGGCGGTTAAATGTCAAATAGTGTATACTAATAGTATATTAAAATTTACCCGGAAGTGCAAAACTAATTTTAGGGGTGAATACTGTGATTGTTTTTGTTGTTAATTGCGGCAGTTCTTCAATTAAATACCAGCTTATAAATATGAACGGTGAAAAGGTGCTGGCTAAAGGCTTGATTGAGCGTATCGGCATGGACGGTTCTGTTTTAAAGCATACTCCGGAAGGAAAATATACGGTTGATATCAATATCGACGTGCCCGACCACAACTTTGGCATAAAGCTGGCGGTGGACGCACTGGTAAATCCCGATTACGGCGTTATTAAAAGCATGAGCGAAATTGACGCTGTAGGGCACCGCGTTGTTCACGGCGGCGAACGCTTTTCCGATTCCGTGCTTGTAACGCCGGATGTGCTTGAAGGCATTGCTGCATGCGCCGAGCTTGCGCCGCTGCACAACCCGCCTAACTTAAACGGCGTTAAGGCTTGCATGGCGTTAATGCCGCAGGTGCCGCAGGTTGTTGTTTTCGATACGGCGTTTCACCAGACCATGCCGGAAAAAGCCTATTTATACGGCCTGCCTTATGAACTGTATGTAAAATATGGCGTGCGCCGTTACGGTTTCCACGGCACTTCGCATAAATATGTGGCTCAGGAAGCCGCCAGAATGATGGGCGGAGAAGTTTCGGATTACCGCATTATTACCTGCCATCTTGGCAACGGTTCCAGCGTGGCGGCTGTTAAATACGGCAAATCCATTGATACCAGCATGGGCTATACCCCGCTGGACGGGCTTGTTATGGGCACGCGCTCCGGCGAGATTGACCCGGCGATTATTCCCTTTTTAATTGTTAAAGAAAATATGGATGCCGAGCAGATTGACGAATATCTTAACCGCCGCAGCGGCGTTTTGGGAATCAGCGGGCTTTCCAGCGATTTCAGGGATTTGGAAAGCGCGGCGCACCGCGGCGATGAACGCAGCCAGCTGGCGATTGACGTTTTTGCTTACCGCGTAAAAAAATATATCGGCGCTTATACAGCGGCGATGGGCGGCGTGGACGCCATTGTGTTTACGGCGGGTCTGGGTGAGAATTCTTCTTCCATGCGCGAGAAAATCTGCGAAGGGCTGGAGTATCTCGGTACCGGCATCGACCCAGTGAAAAACAAGGCGCGCGGCAGAAACCAGGAAATTAATGTTGAAGGTGCAAAGGTAAAAATTTTTGCAATTCCTACCAACGAGGAGCTTGTAATTGCGCGCGACACTGTAAATATCTGCCGCCGCATTATAAAATTGTAAGCCTGCGGGCGATAACTATTACTTGACAAAGCAGCTTCACATAGCTATAATTGATACGATTGGTGAAATATGATAAGAATAAATGTCGCAGAAATCAAAAAAAGACTTGTCGGAAGCAAAGAATTTTCGTATGAACTGATGCCTAACGAGCTGGAAATTACAGAAGCCGATTTAAAAATTACCGCGCCTGTTGTTTTAAAAGGCATGGTTGAAAATGCAGGCGATGTAATTTTGCTCAAGGCCGATGCAGCAACGGAAATTGAACGCACCTGCGGACGCTGCCTTAAGGTTTATACCGAAAAGCTGAACGCCCAGGTGGTTGAAAAATTTTATCCGGCAGGAGCAGAAAACATTGAAAATGATGCTTTTATCTATGAATCAGATCTGCTTGATATAACAGAGCCTGTTCGAGAGAGCCTCCTTTTGGCAGTTCCTTTGCAAGCACTTTGCAGGGAAGATTGCCGTGGGCTGTGTCCGGTTTGCGGGGCTGACAGAAATGAAGGCGACTGCGGCTGTGATACAACTTCGGTTGATCCCAGACTGGCGGCATTAAAGCAATTCATCAAAAATTAAATTTTGCCTTACAGCTTGAGGAGGTGTACCAACAATGGCAGTACCAAAAAGAAAAATGTCTAAAGCGCGCCGTGATTCCCGCCGTGCAAACTGGAAGCTTACCGCTCCCGGCTTAGTTGAATGCCCGCAATGTCACGAAATGAAAATGCCGCACCGTGTTTGCCCCGAATGTGGTTACTACAATGGTAAACAGGTTGTAGCAAAAGACGCTGAGTAAAAAAATACCCCCTAAGCCTCAGGCTTGGGGGTTTTTGCTTTTAACCGGATATTTGTTAAAGAGGCTTTGCGGCCTCTTTTTATTTTGCCGTTTTAAGCATGAAAAGCAGGTAAAAAATTTTGCTTGCTTTTTTTTATTTGTACTATTATAATAAATCCAGATATTAGGAGTAGGTATTAAAATAAGGTGATGTTATGAATTCTGCTAAAAAAGTAATACGGCATGAGCGCTTGTTTAAAATGCTGCAAAGAAACCCTTTTTTAACGGATGAGCAGCTTGCTAAAAATCTGGCGGTCAGCATACAGACTATCCGTTTGGACAGGCTAAGCCTTAACATCCCGGAACTGCGCGAGCGCACGCGCCAGATGGCCGAAAACGCGCAGGTAAAGCTGAAAGCCATTGACAAAAAAGATATTGTCGGTGACCTGATTGACCTGGAACTTAATCATTCCGGAATTTCCATGCTGAAAATAACTCCTGATATGGTATTGGAAAAAACAGGCGTGGCAAGAGGCTATTACATGTTTGCCATGGCAAATACCCTGGCGCTGGCAGTTGTTGATGCCGAAGCGGCCCTTACCGGTGTGGGCAATGTTAAGTATAAAGTGCCCGTATATGCAGGGGCTACGCTGGTGGCAAAGGCAGAGGTTATCCGCAGGGAGCTTAATAAATATATAATTTGGGTTAAAATAAGAAATAATAATGAGGAAGTATTCCGGGCAAAATTTATAATTGTACCCTGCCCGGACGAAAGGACGACACAGGCATATGAAAATCGCGCTTGATGTAATGGGAACGGACTATGGCCCGAAAGAACTTGTGCTTGGAGCGGTACAGGCTGTAAAAGAATTTAACTGTGAAATTGTGCTGGTAGGTGACCCGGAAACCATCGAGAACCTGCTGCGCGAATACAAAGCCGATACGGACAGCAGGCTCAGCATTTGTCCGGCAACGGAAGTTGTAAGAATGGACGAGCACCCTTCCATTGCCGTAAAAACAAAGAAGAATTCTTCTATTGTTGTGGCAACCCGCCTTTTGCGCGAGAAAAAATGCGATGCGCTGGTATCGTCAGGCAGTACCGGTGCTGCCGTTGCGGCTGCACTGTTTTACCTGGGGCGCATTAAAGGCATTGAGCGCCCGGCTATTGCAACGCCGATTCCGAACCTTACCGGCACTACGGTGCTTTTGGACAGCGGCGCCAAAGTTGATGCCAAACCGGAACACATGGTGCAGAGCGCACTGATGGGCAGCGTTTATTCGGAGCTGATGTTTGGTGTTAATAAACCCCGCGTAGGGCTTTTGAATATCGGCGAAGAAGAAACCAAGGGCAACGAGCAGGCTCTGGCAACGTACCCGCTGCTGAAAGAAGAACAGCATATTAACTTTATCGGCAATGTTGAAGGCCGCGATATTAACAAAGGCACCGTTGATGTTGTTGTGTGCGACGGCTTTGTGGGCAATGTTGTTTTAAAGTTTGCAGAAGGGCTTGCAAGTGCTATAATGGTAGTAATAAAAGACGCCATTTCCAAAGGCGGCTTAATGGCAAAACTCGGCGGGCTTTTGCTTCTGCCGACAATGAAAGCCTTAAAAAAACGTGCTGACGTTACGGAATACGGCGGTGCGCTGCTTTTAGGCGTTAAGGCGCCGTTTATCATCTGCCACGGCAACAGCAAGGCAAAATCCATTACCAGTGCGGTAAGGGTAGCCATTAACTTTGCCGAGCGTGACGTGGTAAAGCATATTGCTGAAATTGTCATCAAAGACGAAGAAAAATAAAGAAACGAGGATAAATACATGACTAAAGCTGTAAAACAAGTTGGTATTTTGGGTGTAGGCAGCTATCTTCCCAGCAAGATTTTGACCAACCACGACCTTGAAAAAATGGTTGATACCAGCGATGAATGGATTGTGCAGCGCACAGGCATCAGAACCCGCCATATTGCGGCTCCTGAACAGGCTACAAGCGACATGGCCCTTATCGCCGCAAGGCGTGCACTGGAAGATGCCGGTGTTGCCCCTGCCGACCTTGACCTTATTATTGTTGCAACCGCTACGCCTGATTACGGCGTATATCCTTCAACCGCCTGCCTTGTGCAGGACAGACTGTGGGCAACTCACGCAGCTGCGTTTGACCTTTCCGCAGGCTGCACGGGCTTTGTTTACGGTGTAAGCGTTGCTGCGCAGATGATTGCCAGCGGCGTTTATAAAAAAGCCCTTGTAATCGGTGCGGAAACACTTTCCCGTATTTTGAACTGGGAAGACCGCAATACCTGCGTATTGTTTGGCGACGGCGCAGGCGCAGCCGTACTTGGCGAAGTTGAAGAAGGCTACGGCATTTTGGGCCTTGACCTTGGCAGTGACGGTGCAGGCAGCATTCACCTTATGCAGCCCGCAGGCGGCAGCAGAAAACCTGCCAGCCACGAAACCGTTGACGCCAAAGAACATACCGTACATATGAACGGCAACGAAGTATTTAAGTTCGCCGTAAAAATTATGGGCAAAACGGCTAAAAAATCCCTCGAACAGGCCGGCCTGACCAATGAAGATATTGATATGCTGGTACCGCATCAGGCTAATATCCGTATCATTCAGTCCGCAGCCAAGCATTTTAAAATGCCGATGGATAAAGTTTGGGTAAATATTGATAAATACAGTAATACTTCCGCAGCATGCATTCCTATCGCTCTTACGGAAATGCAGGACCAGCATGCCATGAAAAAAGGCGACAACCTGCTGCTTGTTGCTTTCGGCGCGGGCCTTACCTGGGGCAGTATTGTTCTTAAATGGTGTAAATAATTGGCGAAAGAGAGGCTATGTTAATGAGTAAAGTAGCATTTATTTTCCCCGGCCAGGGCTCCCAGAGCGTTGGCATGTGCAAAGATTTGTACGAAAACTATGCCTGCGCACGCAGGACTTTTGAAGAAGCTGACGAAGCACTCGGTTTTTCCATCAGCAAACTGTGCTTTGAAGGCCCGGAAGACCAGCTGCGCCTTACTTTTAATACCCAGCCGGCAATTTTAACTGCCAGCGTTGCCTGTGCAAGAGTTCTTGCCGAAAACGGCGTAACCTGCGAAATTGCAGCAGGCCACAGCCTGGGTGAATATTCCGCACTGGTGCAGGCAGAAGCACTTGATTTTGCAGATGCCGTACGCATTGTACGCAAAAGAGGCCAGTTCATGCAGGAAGCAGTTCCTGTAGGCGAAGGCAGTATGGCTGCCGTACTTGGCATGGACAGCGATAAAATTGTTGAAATCTGCCGCAGCGTGGAAGCTGAATGCGGCGAAGCAGTACAGGCAGTAAACTTTAACTGCCCCGGCCAGGTTGTAATTGCCGGTGCCGTTGGCGCAGTAGACAAGGCTCTTGTTACTTTGAAAGAAGCCGGTGCAAAACGCGCAGTTCTCCTGCCGGTAAGCGCTCCTTTCCACAGCACTCTGCTCCAGCCTGCTTCCGACCGTCTGGCAGAAGTATTTAAAACCATTACTTTCCACGATGCTAAAATCCCCGTTATGGCAAACGTTAACGCCGAAGAAGTAACCAAAGCAGAGGTTATTAAAGAATCTTTAATCCGTCAGGCTGCTATGCCTGTGCTTTGGGAAACCGGCGTAAGAAAAATGATTGCCGGCGGCGTAGATACTTTTGTTGAAGTTGGCCCGGGCAAAGTTCTGTGCGGCTTTAACAAGAAAATTGACAAATCCGTAACTTCCCTTAACGTAGAAGATGAAGCAAGCCTTGCAAAAACACTTGCTTATTTCCAGGAGGTCCGTTAAAATGCTGTTAGAAGGCAAAGTAGCTTTAGTTACCGGGGCATCCCGCGGCATTGGCAAAGCAATTGCGCTTTTGCTTGCCGAAAACGGCGCAGATGTAGCCGTTAATTTTGCAGGCAGCACCGCTGCTGCTGAAGCAGTTGCTGCTGAAATTGAAAAAATGGGCAGAAAAGCCATTCTCGTGCAGGGTGACGTTTCCCAAACCGAAGTTTGCGCTGAAATGGTAGATAAAGTGGTTAAAGAACTCGGCCATATTGATATTCTTGTTAATAATGCCGGCATTACCCGCGATACCCTGCTTCTGCGCATGAAAGAAGAAGATTGGGACGCTGTTCTCAATACCAACCTTAAAGGTGTGTTCAACTGCACTAAAGCATCTGTAAAATATATGGCAAAACAGCGCAGCGGCGCAATTGTAAATATCAGCTCCGTTGTTGCTTTAATGGGCAATGCAGGCCAGGCCAACTATGCCGCTGCCAAAGCAGGCATTCTGGGCTTTACCCGCAGCGTTGCCAAAGAAATGGCTGCCCGCGGCATCAGGGTTAACGCTGTTACCCCCGGCTTTATCAAAACCGATATGACCAGCGTTCTTTCCGAAAAAGTTGTTGCTGCCATGGAAGCTTCCATTCCGCTTGCCCGGCTGGGTGAGCCTGAGGATATTGCCAAAGCGGTACTGTTCCTTGTGAGCGATAATGCCGCTTATATAACCGGCCAGACTTTACATGTCGACGGCGGTATGGTAATGTAATAATGTATTATCAAACTACCTTGGAAGGAGGTGAATCGTAATGAGCACTTTCGACAAAGTTAAAAACATCACCGTAGAACAGTTGAGTGTTGACCCGGAAGAAGTAAAAATGGAATCTTCCTTCATCGACGATTTGGGCGCTGACTCTCTTGACATCGTTGAATTAATCATGGCTTTCGAAGAGGAATTCGGCGTTGAAATTCCTGACGAAAAAGCAGAAAAAATCCGCACTGTTGCGGACGCAGTTAAAATGTTGGATGAAGAAAAATAATTTATCCGCAGTTTGGCGGGAGGCATTAAGCCTCCCTGCCAAGTTTTAAAAGTTGCATCTTAACCAGAAATGGGGGATATTTGTTGAAATTACCAGTGCTTAAAATAGGTGATAAAGTAGCTGAAATGCCAATATTTCAGGGAGGCATGGCCATCAGGCTTTCGACTGCGCGCCTTGCAGGTGCTGTAGCAAGAGAAGGCGGCGTAGGCCTTGTAGCTGCGTCCGGCCTTGAGCTTGATGAACTGCGCCAGGAAATCCGCCTTGCGAGAAAACTGAGCGAAGGCAGAGGCATGATTGGCATTAACGCTATGGTGGCAGCACGCGCTTTTGCGGACCTTATTACAACAGCAGCTGAAGAGAAAGTTGATTTGCTTGTTGCCGGCGCCGGTTTTTCAAGAGATATTTTCGCCATCGGCCGCGCCTACAACGTAGCAGTTGTTCCTATTGTTTCTTCCGTAAAGCTGGCTAAAATTTCCGAAAAGCTCGGCGCTTCGGCAATTGTTGTTGAAGGTACGGAGGCAGGCGGCCATCTGGGCACGCAGGAATCTATCAAAACTATTCTGCCGGATATTATTAAAGCTGTAAAAATTCCGGTTATTGCCGCAGGCGGTGCTGTTTGCGGTGCTGATGTAGCCGAACTTCTGAAGCTTGGCGCCAGCGGCGTACAAATGGGCAGCCGCTTTGCTGCCAGCGAAGAATCCAACGGTGCTCCTGCTCTGAAGGAATTTTATCTCAAAATGACTAAGGAAGATGTTGTGCAGATTGACAGCCCGGTTGGTTATAAGGGCCGCGCAATTTTAAATCCGTTTGCACAAAAGGTTCTTGACGGCAATCCGCCGCGTCCTACAACCTGCGACGCCTGCCTCAAGCATTGTTCCCGCAGCTTCTGCATTATCAGGGCGTTAACCCGTGCACAGCAGGGCGATGTGGAAACCGGTCTTGTTTTTACCGGTGCAAATATGTGGAAGATTAAGGAAATTCTGCCTGTTAAAGAAATTTTCAGAAGGCTGAAAGAAGATATAGAAAAAATTTAAATTTGAGGTGATTTGTTTTGAAGAGAAGAGTTGTTATAACCGGTGTAGGTGCTATTACCCCTATCGGTATCGGCAAAGATGAATTTTGGAACAATCTGGTTGCAGGTAAATCCGGCGTAGGCCCGATTACCCAGTTTGATGCCAGCGAATACGGCACAAGAATTGCCGGTGAAGTAAAGGATTTTGATTTTTCCAAATACGGCGATAAAAAAGAAGGCAAACGCATGGACCGCGTTACCCAGTTTGCGGTTGCTGCAGCAAAAATGGCTGTTGAAGATGCCAAACTTGACATTGAAAGCATTGACCCTGTAAGAGCAGGCGTTTGCGTAGGCAGCGGCATTGGCGGCATGCATACTTACCTGGAACAGACCTTGAAATTTGTTGAAAAAGGCCCGTCCAAAATCAGCCCGTTCTTTATTCCTATGGAAATTCCGAATATGCCGGCAGGCCAGATTTCCATTGCTCTTGGTTTTAAAGGCCCTAATATGGCTATTGTAACCGCATGTGCAACCGGCACCCACTGTGTTGGCGAAGCTTTCAGAATCATTCAGTACGGCGATGCCGATATTATGATGGCAGGCGGCAGCGAAGCTGCTATTAACCCGCTGGCAGTAGCAGGCTTCGGCAACATGAAGGCTCTTTCTACCAATAACGAACACCCCGAAAAAGCATCCTGCCCGTTTGATAAAAAACGTGACGGTTTTGTTATGGGCGAAGGTGCAGGCGTGCTTGTTCTTGAAGAACTTGAACATGCACTTAAACGCGGCGCACATATCTATGCAGAAGTTGCAGGCTACGGCATGACTGCCGATGCTTACCACATTACTGCTCCGGACCCGAGCGGCGAAATGCCGGCTGTATGCATGGAGCTTGCCATTAAAGATGCAGGCATCAGTCCGGACGAAGTTGATTACATCAACGCTCACGGCACTTCTACCCACAGAAATGACCTGAACGAAACTCTGGCAGCCAAGAAAATTTTTGGCGACCATGCTTATAAAATGATGATCAGCTCCAACAAATCCATGACCGGCCACCTCCTTGGTGCAGCAGGCGGCGTTGAAGCCATTGCAACCGCTTTAACCATTGATAACGGCGTTGTTCCGCCTACTATCAACTACGAAGACCCCGACCTTGAAGAAGGCCTTGACCTTGACTATGTGCCTAATGTTGCCCGCAAAGCAGAAGTAAGAGCTGCGCTTTCCAACAACTTCGGCTTTGGCGGCCACAATGCATGCATTCTTCTAAAAAAATACAAGGCATAAGCACAGAAACGGTGATTGCTATGCAAAGTAAGCGTAAGGAAGAGCTGCTTGAGTTTTGCAGGCAGCTTGGAATTACCATGAATAATTTAGATATTTTGAATACGGCGCTGACACATACTTCCTATGCCCATGAGGCTAAAGAGCAGCCGCGCCCGGAACACAATGAACGCATTGAATTTTTGGGCGATTCTGTTTTAAGTATTATCGTCAGCACCTATATGTACAAAAACTTTCCAAAACTTAATGAGGGTGAACTTACCAAGCTGCGTGCCCACATTGTTTGTGAAACTTCACTGGCACAGTATGCGCATAAAATTTCTCTCGGCAAGTACCTGCGCCTCGGCAAAGGTGAAGACCTTTCCGGCGGACGCAACAGGGCTTCTATTCTGGCAGATGCTTTTGAGTCGGTTTTGGGTGCATACTATATCGACCAGGGGCTTGCTTCCGCAGAAAAATTTTTGCTGGGCCTGATGAAGCAGGAACTTGATTTTATTTGCGAACACGGAATTTATTCCGATTATAAAACACGTTTACAGGAAGTAGTTCAAAAAGACGGCGATGTGGAAATTACCTATGAACTGATTGATTCCAGCGGGCCGGAGCACAACAAGTCGTTTACGACTGTTGTTTCGGTTGCAGGCAGGGTTATCGGCAAGGGCATAGGGCACAGCAAAAAAGAAGCTGAGCAGCATGCTGCAAAAAGTGCTTTGGAAAAACTTAAAAAATAAAGTAAAACGGTTTCGGGCTAAATACCTGAAACCGTTTTTTGTATGCCTTAATTAAATTTTGTTTAGTGTGCAGGGCCGAAAAGGTTTAAAATTATAACGCCTGCCACAATAAGGGCAATGGCAAAATAGCCTGCTGGGGAAAGCGCTTCATTGAAAAGAAAAACTGAAATATGCGTTGCCGCTACAATGCCTATGGCGCACCATATTGCATAAGCAATGCTTAAATGCAGGTATAAAAGCGATTTAGAAAATAAATAAAAGCATAACCCGTAAGCGGCAAGCGTTGCAAGTGACGGATAAAGTTTTGAAAATCCTTCGGAGTATTTAAGGCAGGTTGTGCCGATAAGTTCAAGGCTTATTGCCAGAGCAAGATATAAATAACCCATAAAAATTCATCCTTTATATTATTTTGTACCTGCTATTCTAACATATATAAACGGGGCTTGCAATTGCCGTATTGACGATGCGGCGGCAGCAGAATATAATGCAGGTAAGAATACAATGAAAGGTAAAGTTATGAGCATTATTCCAATTTTTATTCCGCACGCGGGCTGCCCGCATCAGTGCGTTTTTTGCAACCAGAAGAAAATCAGCGGGCAAAAAACGGCATCGGCAGAAGCAGTGCGGCAGCAGATCGAAAAATATTTACATTGGATTAAACCGGGCAAAGAAAACGAAGCTGCTTTTTACGGCGGTTCTTTTACAGGCCTTGATATGGAATTACAGGAAGAACTTTTCAAGCCGGTTGATAAACTTTTGCAGGAAGGAATTATTGGCAGCGTGCGCTTATCGACGCGGCCGGATTATATAGATGAAGAAAGACTGGCTCTTTTAAAAAAGCATAATGTAAGCACGGTGGAACTGGGAGTACAGTCTTTGGATGACAGCGTTTTGGGGCTGGCAGGGCGTGGCCATAATGCGGCAAGCGTTGTAAAGGCTGTTGAACTTTTGCGCGCACATGGTTTTAAAACAGGCTTGCAGCTGATGTGCGGCATGCCCGGGCAAACCGAGGCAAGTTTTATGGCTACCGTTGCGGAAAGCATTGCCTTAAAACCTGATATGGTAAGGCTTTATCCGCTTTTGGTAATTAAAGATACACCGCTTGAAGAAACGTACCGCAGCGGAAAGTTTACTCCGCTTGGTGTGGATGCCGCCGCAGAGCTTTGCGCAGCAGCCTTGCAGAAATTTACCGGTAACGGCATTAATGTTATCCGCATCGGCTTACAGCCGGATGACGAATTGTGCAGCCCCGGAAATATTGTGGCAGGCCCTTTTCATTCCGCTTTTGGCGAAATAGTGAAAAGTATGGCTGTTAGAAACGAACTTACGCCGCAAATTATAGCGCATGTTAATGCAGGCAGGAGCAAAATAAAAATTTATGTGCCGCAGAATATGGAATCGAAACTGCGCGGGCAGCATAACAGTAATATTAAGTGCTGGCAAAAGATGGGCGCCTGTATTGAAGTTATAAAAACTAAAAACGCTTCCATATATTTGGAGGGTGAAAATAATGAGTGATATTTGCAAATGCTTTGCTCCGGTAGAAAATGCCGGCTGCACAATTTTAATATTAGGCTCAATGCCGGGAGAACGCTCGCTGGAGCTGCAGCAGTATTACGGACATAAAAATAACCGCTTTTGGCGTTTAATGGCAGAAATTTTTAATAATGGCAAAATGCTTGACGATTATGAGGAGCGCAAGGCTTTGCTGCTGCGCAGCAATGTTGCCCTGTGGGATGTTCTTGCGTTCTGCCGCCGTGAAGGCAGCCTCGATTCGGCAATACGCGATGAGGAATATAATGATTTGGCCGGTTTCATTGCCCGCCATCCTAAAATTAAGCGTATTTGCTGCAACGGCGGTAAAGCCTATGCTGCGTTGAAAAAATATTGCCGTACAAACAGCATAAACGGCGTGGAAATTTTGGCAATGCCTTCAACAAGCCCGGCAAATGCCAGATGTAATTTTGAAAAATTAAAAAATATTTGGGCGCCAGCCCTTTTGAATTGACCTGAAATTTAAGAAAATTTAAAGTTTTTTATTTGTTTTTTGCTTTTATTGCTTAAAATTTTTGCGGCGGAATTGTGAAAAAAGGCGTAAAACAGGCATTTTTATGTGTAAAGAATATAACAAAAACGACATTTGAAACACAAGGTAACGTGTAAAGAAAGAAGCCCATAAAATGGGCGCTGAGGCCTGCAAAAAAAGTTGCAAAAAATATTGACAAGCCTTTTTTGTAATGGTACAATATATCAGTATCACGGAACAGTTATGCCCTTTTTCAGGAGGAACAGCCAGATGCTGAAGCAATTAACAGAAGCAACTAAACATGTCGTTGGTGTTAAACAAACGGCAAAAGCGGTTGAAAAGGGAACGGCAAAGCTGGTGTTTATCGCAGCCGATGCCGATATCCGCATAAGCCGCCCGCTTTTGGAAAGCTGCGAAGCCGCCGGTGTAAAAGTAATAACCGCGGATTCGATGCATGAACTTGGCAAAGCATGCGGCATTCACGTTGGGGCTGCTGCCGCCGCGGTGCTTAAAGACTGATAGGGACTTCCGCAGTCGGGAGTTTTTATAATCATTCAAATCTAATTATTCGGGAAGGAGGTGCCGATATGCCTACAATTAACCAATTAGTCCGCAAAGGCAGACAGGTTGCAATTGAAAAATCCACCGCTCCGGCATTGAAAGAATGCCCGCAAAAACGCGGCGTTTGCACCAGGGTTTATACTACAACCCCTAAAAAACCTAACTCTGCTCTGCGTAAGGTTGCTCGTGTCCGTTTAACCAACGGCATCGAAGTTACCGCATATATTCCGGGTATCGGTCACAATCTGCAAGAACACAGCGTTGTTCTTATTAGAGGCGGAAGGGTAAAAGACCTTCCAGGCGTGCGTTACCATATCATTCGTGGTGCACTTGATACTGCTGGCGTTGCTAACCGCAGCCAGGGCCGTTCCAAATACGGCGCTAAACGTGCTAAAGCAAAAAAATAAGCAGTATTAACTGATTTCACGAAATGATTAAGGAGGGAAACACATGCCTAGAAAAGGCCCTGTTACTAAAAGAGACGTACTGCCGGATCCGGTGTATGGCTCCAAATTATTAACCAGATTCATCAACAAAATCATGCTTGATGGCAAAAAAGGCGTTGCAGAACGCATTGTATATGATGCTTTTGATCTTGTCCGTGCTAAAACCGGCAAAGATCCCCTTGAAGTATTTGACGCGGCTATGAAAAATGTTATGCCGCTTCTCGAAGTACGTGCCCGCCGCGTAGGTGGCGCAAACTACCAGGTTCCGGTAGAAGTACGTGCTGACCGCAAAACCACTCTTGGTATCCGCTGGCTGGTAAACTACTCCCGCCTGCGTGGTGAAAGAACCATGTGCGAACGCGTTGCCGGCGAAATTATGGATGCCGCCAACGGTACCGGCGCTGCTGTTAAAAAACGCGAAGATACCCATAAGATGGCTGAAGCAAACAAAGCGTTTGCTCATTACCGCTGGTAATTTAACCAGAACCCTGATTTTTATTAGAGGGAGGACGAAAAAGTGGGCAGAGAATTTCCACTTGAGAAAACAAGAAATATCGGTATCATGGCTCACATCGATGCCGGTAAAACCACCACGACCGAACGTATTCTGTTCTATACCGGCCGCGTTCATAAAATCGGCGAAACCCATGAAGGTGCTGCTACCATGGACTGGATGGAACAGGAAAAAGAACGTGGTATTACCATTACTTCGGCTGCTACAACCTGCCACTGGAAAGGCCACCGTATCAACATCATTGATACCCCGGGCCACGTTGACTTCACTGTAGAAGTTGAACGTTCTCTGCGTGTCCTTGACGGCTCTGTTGCAGTTTTCTGTGCCAAAGGCGGCGTTGAACCTCAGTCTGAAACCGTATGGCGCCAGGCTGATAAATACAGCGTACCTCGTATGGCTTATGTAAACAAAATGGATATTACAGGCGCGAACTTCTACAACGTAGTTCAAATGATGAAAGACCGCCTCGGTGCTAATGCAGTACCTATCCAGCTTCCTATCGGCTATGAAGATACTTTCGAAGGCATGGTTGACCTTATTAAAATGAAAGCTATCGTTTATGGCGATAAACTCGGCAAAGACGAAGAATTCGTTGAAATTCCGGAAGATATGAAGGAAAAAGCCGAAGAATACCGTCAGGCTCTTATCGAAGCAGTTGCTGAAAGCGACGACGACCTGATGATGAAATATCTTGAAGGCGAAGAACTCACCGAAGAAGAAATCATGACAGGCATCCGCAAACAAACCATTGCCTGCAAAATGACTCCGGTTTGCTGTGGTTCTTCTTATAAAAACAAAGGCGTTCAGCCTTTGCTTGATGCAATTGTTGCATTCATGCCGGCTCCTACCGACATTCCTCACATCAAAGGCGTTAACCCGGAAACCGGTGAAGAAGATGAACGCCCGTCCAGTGATGAAGAACCGTTTGCAGCTCTCGCATTCAAAATCATGACTGACCCGTATGTAGGTAAACTCGCATTCTTCCGCGTATATTCCGGTACTCTTGAATCCGGTTCCTATGTATATAACTCCACTAAGGGCAAACGCGAACGTATCGGCCGTATCCTGCAAATGCATGCTAACCACCGTCAGGAAATCGAAAAGGTTTACGCAGGTGATATCGCAGCAGCAGTTGGCCTGAAAGATACCACTACCGGCGACACCCTCTGCGATGAAAAAGCTCCTATCATTCTCGAATCCATGGTATTCCCGGATCCTGTTATTTCCGTAGCAGTTGAACCGAAAACCAAGGCTGACCAGGAAAAAATGGGCATTGCTTTGCAGAAACTCGCTGAAGAAGACCCGACCTTCCGCGTACGTACCGACCCTGAAACCGCTCAGACCATTATCTCCGGCATGGGCGAGCTTCACCTCGATATTATCGTTGACCGTCTGCTCCGTGAATTCCACGTTGGCTGCAGCGTAGGTAACCCGCAGGTTGCTTACCGTGAAACCATCCGCAAATCCGTTAAGGCTGAAGGCAAATTCGTTCGTCAGTCCGGCGGTAAAGGCCAGTATGGTCACTGCTGGTTGGAACTCACTCCGTTGGAACCCGGCGAAGGCTTCAAATTCGACAACAAAGTTGTCGGCGGTGCTATTCCGAAAGAATACATCGGGCCTGTTGAAGCAGGTGTTAAAGAAGCTATGGAAAACGGCGTAGTTGCCGGTTATCCGATGGTAGACGTTGGCGTAACTGTTTACGACGGCTCTTACCATGAAGTTGACTCCTCTGAAATGGCATTTAAGATTGCCGGTTCTATGGGCTTCCGTGCTGGTGCACTGAAAGCTGACCCGGTTATTCTTGAACCTTACATGAAAGTAGAAGTTACCGTTCCTGAAGAATACATGGGCGACGTTATCGGCGACCTGAACTCCCGCCGCGGCCGCATTAACAGCATGGAAGCACGCAACGGTGCCCAGGTTATTGATGCATTCGTTCCGCTGTCTGAAATGTTCGGTTACGCAACCGACCTGCGTTCCAAAACTCAGGGCCGTGGCAACTACTCCATGGAAGTTGACCATTACGAAGAAGTTCCGAGAAATATTGCCGAAGCAATTATTGCTAAAAACAAAGGCACCCAGGCCTAAGAAATTACCTGTTTAAGGAGGATACAATAAATGGCAAAGCAAAAATATGAAAGAACAAAACCCCATGTTAACATTGGTACCATC